>ERZ781271.16-NODE-16-length-121210-cov-13.413875_pt1 | contig 121210 bp, 102 predicted proteins | sample MGYA00375849_ERZ781271 | MGnify/ENA primary metagenome ERZ781271 (study PRJEB29790, sample SAMN06051245) | human gut metagenome | host: Homo sapiens | place: USA: Cincinnati, Ohio | collected 2013-06-10 | study: EMG produced TPA metagenomics assembly of the Gut... | reverse complement strand
GTTACGTTTCTCTGTTGAGAAACTCCACAATGAACAACAGGCTAAAGCCTAACAAAGAAAAAGATTATAGGTATTTATACCTATAATCTTTGAGTGTACTATATAAGGTTTGAAATTAAATTTTATTAATTGAAATAGTATAAGAAGCATGGAAGGTTTCACCTGGTGCACAATGATTACCCCAAGCACGGTTCTCTAAGGTATCTGCATAATGCTCACTATCACAGCGTCCATACCAAGGCTCGATACAGATAAAAGGAGCTTCTTTTTTAGCAGGAGACCATATACCGAATAAAGGAGCATTGAAGTCTACTGTTACATAAGGTTTCTTATCTGGTGATAGGAATGCAACAGAATGGGACTGATTATCCTCAATAACTAAAGCGTCTTCATCGAATAGATGTGAATGAATGGCTAAAAGTGAGTCATCTAGTGGAAGCGTATACGTTTCATCTATAGCGAGACCATCTTCGCTAATTTTACGAATGGTTAATGGGTTGCTTGTATCAAATTGTATGTAATAATCACTTTGTTTTTCGCCTGATGTGAGAGGGCAATTGAAGGCTGGATGACCTCCGATTGAGAAATGCATCTCTTTGGTGTCTGCATTAGTGACATCCCAAATAACCTCGATCGTATTGTCCTTTAGTTGATAGGTGATATCAAGAATGAAAGTAAACGGATACTGCTTCATTGTCTCAGGTGTCGATGTTAGTCGATGTTTTATTGAAGTTTCACTAACCTCGATACATTCGAATTCCATATCTCTTGCAAAACCGTGTTGTGACATAGAATATTCTTGTCCATTGTATTGATAGCACTTCCCCTTAAGGCCTCCTACAATTGGAAATAAAATCGGTGAATGACGTCCCCAGTAGGTTTGATCAGCATTCCATAGATAGGATTGCCCATTTTGTGCGGAAACGATGGATGATAATTCAGCGCCAAGGTCATTAACGGTTATTGATAAGAACTCATTTTTTAGTGTGTGTTGTCCCATATGTATCCTCCTTCTTATATGAACTATAAGATAATATTCGATTACCTTATTAATATGAAAAAGAGTCAGAATATTCTGACTCTTTTGACCTGTTTTTTAAGTAAACTTCAGTATTTAGCTTATCATATCTCTTAATAAAAGTCTAGTATTATTTATAAAATACGTGTATGATAGGATTCACCCAGTAAATTAGCCACCCTTATCTCCATTTTGAATCGAAAGGAGTGGGATTAGAATGAACAAAGAAATGCAAGAAACAAAAAGTAAGAGTTTAGAAGAGATGGAGGTGGGAAACGAGGAAGAATGGAAGAAGGAAGAAGCACATCTATCAAGTTGTGAAGAAGTTATCCAATCGAATATTGATACGTTAATCGTTCAGGTCAAGCAGATGCAAGTGCAGACGAAGGAGATGTATGATAATTATCGATCAGATAACCCGGAGCTTCACAATGAACTGGTTGTGGGAATGGATTTGCAATCGCAAGCTGAAAAGAGTTTACGAAAGAACTTATTAGCGAAAGATAAGCCGTATTTTGGCAGAATTGATTACATGGAGCATGGAGAAGAGAAAGAGTTTTCCTTATATATAGGTAAGAATGGAGTAATGAAAAGTCCATCTGAGCTTCTAATTGTTGACTGGAGAGCTCCGATTGCCAGTGTTTATTATGATAGTGATATAGGAGAAAGTTCCTATCCATCACCATTAGGAGAGACAATCTATGTAGACTTAGGGTTGAAAAGAACCTTTGAGATTAGCAAGGGAGTCTTAAAGGTTTTCTATGACGCTAATGTCATAGCCAATGATGATTTCCTCACCAAATACCTAGGTAAGAATAAAGAAGCTGTCTTAGGGGAAATTATCGCGACAATACAAAAGGAACAGAATGATATTATACGCGATACGCCTTGGCATAATATAGTTGTTCAAGGGGTTGCTGGTAGTGGAAAGACTACGGTAGCAATGCATAGAATCTCATATATTCTATATAACTTCAAAGAAAAATTCCATTCAGATGAGTTCTATATAATAGGAAGTAACAAGATGTTACTGAATTATATTACAGGAGTGTTACCAAACCTTGATGTCTATAATATTAATCAGTTAACAATGCAAGAGTTTTTCTCTGGACTTATAGAAAAAGAAATGTCTAAGAAGAAGGGCTACAAGATGACAGATGCCTTCCAGAAATCACGTAGTAACAGTAACAATGAAGTAGAAGCAGGTTACAAACGAGTTAAAGGATCCTTGCAGTTGCTAAAGGCACTGGAAATGTATCTAGAACAGTATATATTCGAACATATACCAATGAAAGAAATTGTGTATAAAGGAAAAACCTTGTATACCGCTGAGGAGATTAAACAATCTTTACAGACATTTAAGCAATACTCTTATCAAGAAAAGATTGATATGATGAACAAGCGATTACTGACGAAGATTCGTAATATGAATGAGATGCTTGGAGAAGAGAAGGAAGTAATAAAACGCGAATGTAAACTATATAAGGATTACTTTGGCAAGAAGAATGAGAAGATTGATCTCTGTAGAGTATATAAGGATTTCTTAGAAGATTTATATGTTAATTACGATAAGTATGAGGCAGCAGGTATCAAACTTCCTAACAATACTGAGATTTTACAACGTTTGAAGGATACCTTTGAAGAGAAAGAGATTGATTTATATGACCTAGGCCTAATAGCGATAATCAAGAAGGCATTGAGAGACACCGTAGATTTTCAATATGTGAAACATATCGTAGTGGATGAGGCGCAGGACTTTGGTGTAATCGCTTATGGAATTCTAAAACGTCTCTTTCCGGATTGTACATTTACTATTATGGGGGATGTTTCACAGAATATTCATTATGATACGGGTATGAATGATTGGAAAGAGTTACGAGAGCAAGTGTTTAATCCTGATAAGGATATGTTCTATACATTAGCTAAGAGTTATCGAAATACGGTTGAAATCTCCAATTATGCCAGTCAAGTATTAGCAAAATGTTCGTTTGAGACTTATGCAATTGATCCTGTCATTCGTCATGGACAACCAGTTATAGTTGAGAAATATCAGGATTTTGAGGAAAATATAGAAGCAACCGTTTCTTATATTAACAAGGTTAAAGCAAGTGGTTATGATACCATAGCCGTAATCTGTAGAACAGTTGAGGAAACAAAAACAGTATATGAGGCATTGAAGGATAAAACAGAAGTGGAACCTTGGAAAGAGGATATGGAAGAGCTTAAATTCACCAATGGCGTCATGGTGTTACCAATTCATATGACTAAGGGCTTGGAGTTCGACACGGTAATTCTATGGAATCCAGATACAAAGAATTACGACTATACAGACGCTGAAGCCAAGCTATTATATGTTGCGATAACTCGTGCATTACATGAGTTGTATGTATTGTGTTACGGCGAGCTATCAAAACTACTAGTTTAAAATTATGTTTTTGTTACAATAATAATGTTCCATAGTAAATTCTTCTATATGCATAAAATTGTAGAAATTTATACACGTATATAGTATTCTATATAAGAAAAATTATAGTAAGGAGAAGATAATTATGAAGTTATTTAATTCAATATTATCATCTATGAATGATTTTTTGTATGAGAATATATTAATCGTGTTATTAGTAGGGGTTGGTATATTCTTTAGAATTACTACAAAACTTGTTCAAATTAATATGATTCCTGAAGGATTTCGTACACTTTTAGAAAAGCAGGAAGACAATAAAGAAGGTGTGTCCTCTTTTCAAGCGCTAATGATATCTACAGCTTCAAGAGTTGGAACTGGTAATATAGCTGGTGTAGCTACTGCACTAGCGGCAGGTGGTGCGGGTTCTATCTTTTGGATGTGGTTATTAGCGATAATCGGAAGTGCTTCTGCATTTATAGAAAGTACATTAGCACAGATTTATAAAGTAAAAGATGAGAAAGGGTATCGTGGTGGCCCGGCTTACTATATGCAAAAGGCTTTGGGTCAGAGATGGCTAGGTATCTTATTCGCTATCTTACTTATAATTTGTTTTGCTTATGGGTTTAATGCATTGCAAGCATATAATATTAGTTCAGCATTTGAATATTATGGACAAACTGACAATGCAAAAGAAATTACTGCTATCGTTATAGGAATTGTATTAGCTGTGATTACTGCATTAACTATATTTGGTGGAATGCATCGTATCGGTATCATTACGTCTTACTTAGTACCAATTATGGCAGGAATTTATATTCTTCTAGGTATTTATATTACCATTGCAAACCTAGATAAAATGCCTGAGATTTTTCGCACCATCTTTTCTGAAGCCTTTGATTTTAAAGCACTTTCAGGAGGGTTAGCAGGTACTTGTGTTATGCATGGTATCAAACGTGGTTTATTCTCCAATGAAGCTGGTATGGGCTCTGCACCGAATGCTGGTGCAGCAGCAGAGGTATCACACCCGGTAAAGCAAGGTTTAGTACAAATGATTTCCGTTTATATCGATACCTTAGTCATTTGTACTACAACAGCTATGATGATTTTAGTTTTTGATGGATATGCAGATGGATTAACAGGAATTCCACTAGTACAAGAAGCATTAAGATCTGAAGTAGGTAGTTTAGGAATTCATTTTATTAATTTATCGATTTTCCTATTTGCATTTAGTTCTGTAATTGGAAACTACTCCTATGCAGAATCAAATCTTAAATTTATTAAAAATAATAAGATAGTATTATTTATTTTCCGTTGTTCCTGTCTAGTTGCAATTTTATTTGGGGCAGTAGCAAGTTTTGATATGGTATGGAACTTAGCCGATGTGTCCATGGGACTAATGGCAATTGTAAATATTATCGCAATCGTGTTGCTTTATAGAATTGCTATAAAAGCACTTAACGATTATAAAGAACAAAAAAGACAAGGAAAGGATCCCGTATTCCATGCAAAAAAACTCGGTATTAAAAATACGGATTGTTGGGATTAGAACTTTAAAGAAAAAAGATTCGACCTTGACAAAATTCTATGTAATGTTATAGAATGAGACTTAACATGAATATTGAACGAACAAAGATTAGGAGTATTAAGAGTTTTGGTGTTCTCAGAGAACTGTCGGTTGGTGCAAGACAGTAACATTCGGCTCCCAACTCGCCTAGGAGTTCCTTGATTGAACCATATGGTTAACGCATATAGTAGGTCAAGGCGGGAAATCCCGTTATAGATACATGAGTGCAGAACGTTATATAGATGTTCTGAACTAGAGTGGTACCACGAATGGACTATAAGCCTTTTCGTCTCTAGATATGGAGATGAAGGGGCTTTTTTTATTTATTGGTGAGGGTGTCAAGAACCCACCCAAAAACTTGCCTTCGTCAATATGCACATTCACATACTTATCTATAAATTATGCAAATTGACGAATCAAAATATAAAACAATACACTCCACTATGGGATTCAATATTCAATTAATAAAGTACTAGGTAGAACAAAATATGTTCTATTTCAATAAGGAGGAAATATCATGTCAGTTACGTACAATCCAAAAACGATTGAGAAGAAATGGCAAGGCATCTGGGAAACAGAAAAAGCCTTTAGGGCGGGAGATGATTATTCAAAGCCAAAATTCTATGCATTAGTTGAATTCCCTTATCCATCAGGACAAGGTCTTCATGTAGGTCATCCAAGACCATATACAGCACTTGATATCATTGCAAGAAAAAGAAGAATGCAAGGGTATAACGTATTATATCCAATGGGTTGGGATGCTTTTGGTCTTCCAACAGAAAACTATGCAATGCAAAATCACATTCATCCAAAAGAAGTAACGAAGAGAAATGTAGCTAATTTTAAAAGCCAGTTACAAAACCTTGGTTATTCTTTTGATTGGGATCGTGAAATCAATACAACAGATCCAAACTACTACAAATGGACACAATGGATTTTCCTTAAATTATTCGAACAAGGGTTAGCTTACAAATCAGAGATGCCAATCAACTGGTGTACTTCTTGTAAGGTAGGTCTTGCAAATGAAGAAGTAGTAAATGGTAAATGTGAACGTTGTAATAGCGAAGTTGTTCATAAGGTTAAGAGCCAGTGGATGCTTAAAATCACAGAATATGCAGACAAATTAATCAATGACCTAGATGAAGTTGATTATATTGATAGAGTTAAGGTATCACAAAAGAATTGGATCGGCCGTAGCGAAGGTGCAGAAGTTGACTTCAAATTAGCAGGGAGAGAAGATAGCTTACGAATCTACACAACTAGACCAGATACTTTATTCGGTGCAACTTACATGGTAATCTCACCAGAGCACCCTATGATAGATAAATACAAAGAAGAAATCAAGAACTTTGATGCAATTGTAGAATACCGTGAATTAGCTGCGAAGAAATCTGATTTTGAAAGAACAGAGTTAGTAAAAGAAAAGACAGGTGTGTGTGTCGAAGGAATAACAGCAATTAATCCTGCAAATGGTAAAGAGATTCCAATCTGGATTTCCGATTATGTATTAATGACTTACGGAACAGGTGCAATTATGGCAGTTCCAGCACATGATGAACGTGACTGGGAGTTTGCTAAGAAATTCGACCTTCCAATTATCGAAGTAGTTGCTGGTGGAGATGTTCAGGAAGCAGCATTTACGGATACAGCAACAGGTAAATTAGTGAACTCTGATTTCTTAAATGGCATGGAAGTAAAAGATGCTAAAGTTAAGATGATTGAATGGCTTGGTGAAAAAGGCATTGGTAAAAAGAAAGTAAACTTCAAATTAAGAGACTGGGTATTCTCACGTCAAAGATATTGGGGTGAACCAATTCCACTTGTACACTGTGATTGTTGCGGATATGTTCCAATTCCAGAAAGTGAACTACCATTACAACTTCCTGAAGTAGAGACATATGAGCCAACAGATAATGGTGAGTCACCACTTGCCCATATGACGGACTGGTTAAATACACCTTGTCCTAAGTGTGGAAAACCAGCGAAGAGAGAAACCGATACGATGCCACAATGGGCTGGATCATCATGGTATTTCTTACGTTATATTGATCCTACGAATACAGAAGCTTTCGCAAGCAAAGAAGCACTTGACTATTGGATGCCAGTAGACTGGTACAATGGTGGTATGGAGCATACAACACTTCACTTATTATACTCTAGATTCTGGCATAAGTTCTTATACGATCAAGGACTAGTAAGCACCAAAGAGCCTTATCAAAAGAGAACTTCTCATGGTATGATTCTTGGTGAGAACGGTGAGAAGATGTCTAAATCTCGTGGAAATGTTGTAAACCCAGATGACATCGTAAATGAATTCGGTGCGGATACACTTCGTACGTATGAGATGTTTATTGGTGCTTTTGAATTAAGTGCAGCATGGTCTCAGGAAGGTGTTAAAGGTTGTAGAAGATTCCTAGATCGTATCTGGAAACTTCAAGATATGATTGTAGATGGAGAAGGCTATTCGAAAGAATTAGAAACTAAGATGCATCAAACAATTAAGAAAGTAAGTGGGGATTTTGAAAATCTTAAATTCAATACTGCAATTGCTGCAATGATGTCTCTTGTTAATGATTTCTACAAAGCAGGTAAGATTACAAGAGGAGAGTTTAAGACCTTATTAATCTTAATGAATCCTGTAGCCTCTCATATGACAGAAGAACTTTGGGAAATGATGAATTACGGTGGAAGATTGTATCAAACAACATGGCCAGAATGGGATGAAGAGAAAACAGTTGAATCTACAATTGAAATTGCAGTTCAAGTTAATGGTAAAGTAAAAGATACAATAACTGTAGAAAAAGAAGAAGAACAAGATAGCGTTAAAGAAAAAGTATTCGCTTCTGATTCTGTTAAAGCAGCAGTAGAAGGAAAGAATATTGTGAAAGAAATCTACGTTAAAGGTAGAATCTATAATATCGTTGTGAAATAAGAAATAAATTATAAAGAACCAAAAAGAACTTGGCTAAATGCCAAGTTCTTTTTGGTTTAAGAACATAATTAAATTTCCCGCGATAGAAAGGAGAGGAGCGAGGATTTATGTAACACATTCTTATTTTATTTCAACATCATACGTTTCATCATATCTAACTTCATCTTATCCTGCGGAGACATATCCTTACTAAGAACCTCAACAAGAAGTTCATTTTCTTCCTTTGTGAAACTTAGGTTTTGGGCTCTAAGCTTTGTATTAGCATTCATAATGAATGGTAAACTTTGATCAAGGGGTTTACCTTCCGCTTCATTGGCAAGATCAACAAGAATAGCAAGCTTTCTTGGATCAATATGTTCCATAGCGGGATGATTAATCCAGGATAAATCTTTCATTTAATGGATTCCTTTCTTTTGGGGGATTTTGTTAGTCGATTGTGAAACTCGTTTCCATGTAAAATTAAGCTAAATCAGGAGTAATATCTTCTGGTAAGGAATCTAGATATAAATTATTTTGATCTTCGTGCGCATTCATTAATTCCATAACATGTAGATTGTTCATTGTGGGAGGAGTCATAGAGTTACGAGTATTCATTCCACCACGATGCATGCTGTTTCTGGAATTATTAGCGGGAGCTGAAGTTCTGGATGAACTAGTAGAATTCATATTTCCCATAGGGTTTACGCCATTCCCATTATTAGAAGAACTCTTGTCGGTATTCACATTGTTCATACTGTTCATACCATTCATAGCATTCATAGCATTCATAATATTCATGGCATTATTCATACCATTGTTCATACTATTATTCGTATTATTATTAGAATTATTGTTCATGGCATTCATAATATTCAAAGCATTATTCATACTACTATTCATATTATTATTCGGGCTATTGTTCATAGTGTTATTCATGTTGCTATTCATATTGTTCGCGTTATTGTTCATAGTATTATTATTCATACCATTAGTAGGATTCATATTATTCATTGCATTCATGGTATTCATAGTGCTCATCATGTTCGTGATATTATTAAAGCTACTACGTTGAACAGGTGTCATAAAACTATCCAACATTTCCTTCATTAAAGGATTGTTAAGAATCGAGTTCATATTGTTCATACCACTATTTGCATTAGAGTTATTATGGTGACGCCCATTACCTCTACCTAAGCTAGCTGCACTTAATGTAGATTCATTTGCCTCTTTTGTTTCGTTTGCCATGGTTGCAGCTACTGTTTGATATGTCTGATAGAAACGTCTAGCATGAATAGTGTTGAGGAGCATATTGATAATATCGGCTTCTCGTGGATAGCATACATTTTTAATGCTTGATAATAACCCTTCCATATCAAAGCCCTCTTTAGAGTTCTCCATACTACAAGCAGAGAGTTCGGGTTCTGGATTTTGTATAGTCTGCATTAGTTCAGACACCTTAAGAATAACATTCATAGATTGTTGATTTGTACCACTTGCATATGGCATAGCGGCACGAATTAAATCAGCTTGATGGCTGAAACCTCTTGGTTGATTCTCCTCGCGATGGTTTTCATTTTGTTTTGTTTGGCTGCTATTGTAATTTATAAAGGGGATTTCGTTCGTAATATTTTCAGTTGTAAGATCTGGCATAGGAATTGTGTTTTCACTCATATTAGAAAAGACAAATATTTATTATAAGAATATCTGCCCTGCCTCCTTATATTAGTTTATTAGTAATATATATGAAAGTCTGGGAGATTTATTCTTGCCTTTTTAGGGACAATTTATCAAGATGAGCTGATATAGAAAAAGACAATTATAGAACTCAATAAGGAATGAGTTTATAATTGTCTATCGTATAGTAGTAGAGGCATATTTTAGTTTGGATATATTAGATTTTCTTCTTTAATTTGATATAAAATATTAGTTAAATAACGGTTTGCTAGATATTTTGCCATATCTAGATTTTGGTCTAGGTAGTTTCCGCAATTAATAGCAGCAGCACCTGGAATTTCACCTTCAAAATCACGAATGAATTCGAACATCTCTGTAATTAATGGAACAATATCTTTGGATTCGTAATCACCAGCTAATAGAAGGTAACAACCTGTTCTACAACCCATTGGTCCAAAGTAAATAACCTTGTTCGCATAATCAGCGTGATTACGTAAGAAGGTAGCAGCCAGATGTTCGATTGTGTGAAGTTCTGCATTGTTCATAACAGGTTCATAGTTTGGTCTAGTCATACGTAAATCAAATGTAGTAATAACTGATTCACCAAAAGTATCTTTTCTTGATACATAGATACCTGGTAGAAGTCTTAAGTGGTCTATTGTAAAGCTTGCTATTGGTTTCATTAGAATCCCCTTTTCATATATAGTTTTGTTCGTTAAATATATATAGCGCTAGTATAATCCCTAGAAGCAACTTTGATACTTCTCATAAGCTATATTATAACATATATACAAGAGGATAGGCAAGATGTCTAATCTTCTCTTAGTAGAAAGGGATTATTGTCTTGATCATAAAAGGTGAACATCTTACCATATGGATATACCATCAATTCGGTTACTGTAACACCTTTGTTTTTTAGCGTGGTATGAATCGTTTCGATAGCTTTTGTTGTAAGGAAAACAGAAGGATGTGTAAGTGGTGTGTTTGGATTTTGCTTTTTCATCAATTCTTTTTCATATAATACGAAAGATGTTTTAGAATCTCTTGATGGAGCTACTTCTAGCCAAGTCATTCCAGGTCCCATCGTTTGTTCAAAAGAAACAACAAAATCCATCTTATCTAGCCAGAAAGATTTGGCTTCAGCTTGATTATTAACATATAATGTAATCTTTGAAATTGCTTCTATCATAAAATTTCCTTTCTTAATAAATTAATTTTCTAACTGAGTTCATTATGTGTAAAATAAAGTTTTGATATTCTGTAAGAGTAACAAAAAAATTGCTTTTTACACACAATACTATAGATTTATGGTAAACTAATTCTAGTATAGCAATCAGTTACTTGGAGAAAATAAAAGTATGGATTATTATATTCAAATCATTCCTATTCTTGGATTTTTAATTCATAGTAAGAAAATTAGACCTTGTAAAGGAAAGAGGTGTTTTTATGTCTAAAGTGGGTAAAACAATGAATTCTGTTGCTGAAAATGTAGTTAAAGCAGGTGGTGTTGTAACCAAATCCGGTGGTGAAGTTATCAGTGAGATTGGCAAGAAGGTCGGAGTTTCAAAGGATATTTGCAATAAGGTAGAAGATAAAGCGGATATGCTAGGAAAGGATATGTACTATGCCAGTCGCAAAATTGGTAACAAAGTAGAAGATAAAACAGATATGCTAGGAAAAGACATGTACTATGCTAGTCATAAAATTGGTAATAAAGTAGAAGATGTAACAAAAGATATTGTAGATAGTACTAAGAAAGTATATGAGAATATAGCAGACAAAATGAAATAATTAATATGCTTAGATTAACTGAATGACAATAGAAATGCCAGATTACGAATCGAACATACTCGTCTCTGGCATTTCTGTTTTATATTGTGTTTGATAGTTAATAATAACCTACATAGCGCAATCGATACTTAGGAGAATTACTGTGACAACACTTCACGCCATTTATCATCATAATAAGCCGTCATGGCATCTCCAAGATACTTAAAGGTTTCACAGTTACTAATTGTTGCACTGTCAGGGAAAGCAATTGTACTATTACGAATATCTTCGTCTTCAATTAAATCCCTAGCAGCAGTATTAGGTGTTGAATACGTAATGTAGTCGAAGTTTAATAAAGCAATATCTGGTCTACATAAGAAGTTGATGAATTTTTCAGCATTTTCTTTGTTTTCGCTGTTCTTAGGAATTACCCATCCGTCTATCCAAATGTTTGACCCTTCTTTAGGTACCACATATTCAAGATCTGGATTTTCACGTCTCGTGTAAATTGCTTCACCGGAATAGATAATACCGATAGCGGCATTGTTACCAATCATCTTATCTCTAACTTGATCAACTACATAAGATTGAACAAGTGGTTTTTGTTCTTTAAGAAGATTTGTAGCCTCCTCAAGTTCATCTCTATCCGTTGAATTTAGTGAGTAACCTAGATATTTTAAAGCGATTCCCATGGCATCTCGAACACTGTTAATCATAAGAATGTTATTTTTATATTTTTCATCAAAGATGGCACTCCATGAATCGATCGGTTCATCAACCATAGTTTTATTATATAAGATACCTACAGTACCCCAACAATAAGGTATAGCATACTTGTTTCCTGGATCAAATGCTTCTGCACTCTGTAAGTAGTCTTTACCAATATATTTGATGTTTGGAATATTATCATAATTGAGTTCTGCAAGTAAGTCAGCTTCAATCATACGTTGAATGGTATAATCAGACGGACAAACAACATCGTATTTGACAGCACCAGTTTCAACTTTAGAATACATTTCTTCATTCATTTCGAATTCATCATAGACTACATCAATTCCTGTTTCTTTTTCAAACATAGTAATAACTTCAGGATCGATGTATTCACCCCAGTTATATACATTTAAAGTGTTTTTACCGCTAGTAGTTTTCATACCAGCAAAAGAACCAACTATTAATGCAGCGATAACTATAAGAATGATAGCAGGTTTAAAGATTCTAAACTTAGAATTTGATTCTTTTTGAACCGCTTTCTTTTTCGATCTTTTATTTATCTTCTCTTCTGAAGGAGTACGATTAATTAGGATTAACAAAGTAAGAACAGAGACGAATAGAAGTGTAGATAATGCATACATCTCTGGTTTAATACCCTTACGTACTTCTGTATAAATCTTAGTTGATAATGTGTTAACTCCAGGACCTTTTGTAAAGTGTGTAATTATGAAGTCATCTAATGACATTGTAAATGCTAATAAGAATCCGGACATGATTCCAGGAAATATGTCTGGAAGAATAACTGTACGGAAAGCATACATGTGTGAAGCACCAAGATCAAGTGCTGCTTCATAAGTACTCTTATTAGTCTGCTTTAATTTTGGCATAACACTAAGAATTACATACGGTATATTGAATGTGATATGTGCAATTAAGACGCTTGTAAAGCCAAGTGTATAGTTAATTGCTACGAAGATAAGCATTAATGAGATACCAGTTACAATATCTGCATTAAGCATTGGTATATTGGTAATTCCCATCATTATGGTACGAGGAGAACGCCTCATACTGTTCATAGCAATAGAAGCAGCAGTACCAATTATCGTAGCGACCAAAGCAGAAACAAGTGCAAGTACTAAGGTTGTATAGAGTGCATTCATAATCTGTTGATTGGCAAATAGTTCTTTATACCATTGTAATGTAAATCCACCCCATTTTGCACGGGACTTTGATTTGTTAAAGGATAATACAATCAAAACTGCAATTGGCGCATAGAGGAATATGAACATTAAAGCAATATATAATTTTTGCGTTATCTTTTTTACCATATATTCGTACCCTCCGAATCTTTATCATATTTCGCAAGGATAGCCATACTTAATAGGATGAATACCATTAATACGAGTGATAGGCCTGAGCCTACATTCCAACGACTAGAACGGAAATCTTGTTCAATTATATTACCAATTAAGAGAATCTTACCACCACCTAAGATATCTGAGATTACGAAGGTTGTAAGTGCTGGCACGAATACCATTGTAATACCACTAACAACACCTGGTAAGCTAAGTGGAAAGATAATTTTAGTGAATGTTTGTGTACTGTTCGCGCCAAGGTCTCTTGCTGCGTTGATAACATTCAGATCCAATTTTATCAAAGTATTATAGATTGGTAATACCATGAATGGAAGGAAGTTATATACCATACCAAGGATGATAGCGCTTGGGGTATTAATAATATCAATTCCAGAGATTCCAAGGTATCCAAGTAGTGTGTTAATTACACCATTCTTCTCAAGTAATGTTTGCCAAGCTAATGTACGTAATAAAAAGTTCATCCACATTGGAAGAATGAATATAAGTACGATGAAACTATGACTATTCATCTGCATCTTTGATAGAATCATTGCAAGTGGATAAGCAAGAACTAAACAGATCACCGTACTAATTAAGGATAGTTTTAGAGAAAGGAGAAGAGCTTTCATGTTATCGTGATTCGCTATGTTTTTCACATTCTCTAGAGTGAAACTTCCAGAATCAGTAGTTACTCCATAGTATACAACTAGAATAAGTGGAATAATGATAAATGCAGCCATCCAGATAATATATGGAGTGGCAAGCCATTTCTTCTTATTCATCTAAAATCACCGCCTCTTCATCATCCGATTCTGGCTTATTCATTATCTGAATATCGAATGGATCAACGTGAATACCTACTTCACTGCCTACAGGTGATAAGTCTGTACTATGAACAAGCCATTCATGACCGTTTGCCATAACTTCCATCTCATAATGAACACCTTTGAAAATCAATGAAGTCACGCGGCCTGTAATGGTTCCTTGTTCAGGAGCCACTAAGTCAATGTCCTCTGGACGAATTACAACGTCAACAGGTTTATTCTTTCCAAAACCAACGTCAACACATTCAAAGTTTGTGCCGAGAATATTAACTAATTTATCTTGAATCATAGTTCCAGCGATGATATTACTTTCTCCAATGAAGTCAGCAACGAAAGCGTTCGTTGGCTCGTTATAGATATCTTCAGGTGTACCAATCTGTTGAATGTAACCTTGATTCATAACGACAATCGTATCTGACATTGTCAATGCTTCCTCTTGATCATGGGTTACATAGATGAAAGTAATCCCTAGTTCGTTCTTAAGACGTATTAATTCATACTGCATATCTTGACGAAGTTTTAAGTCTAGAGCACCAAGCGGCTCATCTAGTAGAAGTACTTTTGGCTCATTAACGATAGCACGAGCAATTGCGATACGTTGCTGTTGACCACCGGATAGAGAATCTGGTTTACGATTTTCGTAACCATCAAGATTTACAAGCTTTAATGCATATTTAATTTTATCGTCAATATAACTTTTACTTTTCTTTTTGATTTTAAGCCCGAATGCAATATTCTCTGCAATAGTCATATGAGTAAATAGGGCATATTTTTGGAACACGGTGTTTAATTGTCTTTGGTTTGGTGGAAGTTTTGTAATATTCTTACCATCAAAGATAACATTACCTTGATCAGGATTTTCAAATCCTCCAATAATACGTAATGTAGTTGTTTTACCACAACCACTTGGACCAAGTAGAGTAAGGAATTCGTTTTCCTTAATATAGAGATTTAAATCGTCAAGGACGATGTTGTCGCCATATGCTTTTGTTATGTTCTGTAAATCGATTAATTTATTCATCGCTATACCCATGCATAGACATTGCATGGCTCCTTTCATAAGTTAATTAAAAGCTAGGAGGTGTCGAAACCCATATAAGACTTGCACCTGTCTTAGAAGAAGCAGTAAGATAGTGTTTCTTATTCGGAGTAAAATAGAAGGCTTCGCCTTTCTTTGCTTTGTAGGTTTTGCTTCCAATATGAATGGTAATACTTCCGTTTAATACGTAACCGAATTCTTCCCCCTCATGTGGGTTATCTGGATATGTAGAACCTTCAGGTTCTAGAGTAAGTAAAATCGGTTCCATCATATTTTTTTGCGCATTGGGTATTATCCACTGTATTTCATTCTTTAATTCGCTATCGTATTTTTCAAAGTAATCTGATTTATGAAAAACGACTTGTTCTGAGGTTGTATTCGAGAAGAATTCTTCAAGGTTTGTCCCAAGACATTGTAAGATATCAACTAAAGTTGCAATGGAGGGAGACGTTAAATCTCTTTCAAGTTGTGATATGAATCCTTTTGACAGTTCTGCTCGGTCTGCCAGTTCTTCCTGCGTAAGATTCTTTTGAATACGAAGCTCTTTGATCTTATGACCGATTTGCATGGTGATTCACTTCCTTTTCATAGTTCAATTGTATATAAAACAATTGGTATTGGTTAGCATAACTACACTTTGAGTTTAGCGTTGCTAAACTTACAGCATATTTTATTATACACAGATTATATGGAGTGTCAACAAAAAAATACATAAATCATGGAATTTAGAATTAATTTATTAAAAACTGTGCAAAGCTTTGATTTTAAAGGGATAAATACGATGTGGATTAGATAAAAATTCCATGTGAGTTAACTAACACTAAACTTTAACCAAGCATTATGGTAAACAAAAAAGGACAAAAAAAAGATAAAAAAAATGAAAAAACAGTAGTCATGATGACTTATATGGTCATTCTGGCTACTGTTTGTATATAGATTATTTTTGATTGTTCAGAGCCAAATCGTAGGTTTTTCGAGATTGGCTCTGAACAGTATCATTATTTCTTATAAAATTCTTGAATCTTATCCAGACGAGAAGCCATGTTTTGTAAAAGTAAATCTACTAAGGTTAGCGCTACCATAGATTCAATAACGACAACGGCTCTTGGAACAATGATTGGATCGTGACGACCTTTTATATTAATTTCGATATTTTTGTTAGCTTTATTCACGGTATGTTGTGTCCTAGCAATAGATGCGGTTGGTTTAATAGCAGCACGTAGAATGATGTTACTACCATCACTCATGCCGCCAAGTATGCCACCTGCATGATTGGTTTCTTTGGATAATGTACCATCTTCATAATGAAAGGCATCATTATTGGCATCACCAAGCATAGAAGCAGACTTAAATCCGTCTCCAATTTCGAATCCCTTAACAGCTCCAACCGACATAACTGCTTTTGCTAGGTTAGCATCTAGTTTTTCGAATACGGGTTCACCGATACCAGCGGGCATTCCTGTAACGACGCATTCAATTACGCCACCAACAGAATTACTTTCATTCATCTTCTCAAGGAGAAAATCTTCTGCTTTCGCTGATGCGTTAAGATCTGGCATATAAAGCGAACTTTGCATAATATTCTGTAAATTAAGATTGGTATAGTCAATTGTAATTGGTCCAATCGATCGTGTGTACGCACTAACATGGATATTCAGACTATCAAGGATAGCAAGAGCAATTGCTCCAGCTGCTACACGAGCAGTTGTTTCACGACCAGAAGAACGACCACCACCACGGTAATCACGAAAACCATACTTAGAATCGTAGGTATAGTCAGCATGTCCTGGACGATAATAGTTAGCAATTTCAGAATAATCCGAAGAACGTTGTGTTTGATTCATAACTACCATAGAGATTGGTGTACCTGTAGTACGACCTTCGAATACGCCAGATAAGATTTCTACATAATCATCTTCTTTACGAGGAGTAGAGTATTTGGTTTGACCTGGCTTTCTTCTATTAAGATAAGTTTGAATATATTCTTCAGATATTGTAAGACCTGCGGGGCAACCATCTACAACGACACCAATTCCTTTGCCGTGTGATTCTCCCCAAGTAGATACTTTGAACATAGTGCCTAATGTTGAACCTGCCATAATAACACCTCTTCTTTCTATTAATTAATTTATAGTAATGTTTTTGATGTGTTTAGTATATAATATGTAAACAAATGCCGAATTAGCACCGTTTGAATTATTATAAGGGAAAATTAGAGGAATAGTCAATGAATATGTGGACATTTCTACTTATTATTTCATATATTATAGAGTGAACTGAAGTGAGTCAAGTGCACGAGCATCATGCTTGCATGAATCGTGGTCAATTGCCTATAGCATGAATATTCGCGTAAGGAGGAACAGCATTATGGATAACTATTATAGTAAGATGACTCAAGATGAGATAAATCAGTGTTACCAACGGTATGCTAGTATTGAAACGGAAGATAATGTTAATACGATTGAAAAAAAAGGTAGAAGAGAAGATTCGGAAGTAATCATTGATGAAACAACAATTTATGAAATCGATATGGATTGTTATGAATGTATTCAAAAGAGAATGAAGAATAAGAAGAATAATCTTTAAAGCTTATAATCATATTGTTATTACAATAGAAAGTATACTCTGCAAATTGCTTATTGGCATGAATAAAAGAGACCATCGAAAAATCGATGGTCTCTTTGGATGTTAATTAGCAGAAGCTATTTCCGCCACAAAGACAAAGAATAAGAATAATCCAGATAATACTTCCACAGCCACTGTCATTACCGCAACCATTGTTACAGCTATTGCCACCGAAGCCATTGCCGCCACAACAGAATAAAAGGATAATTATCAAGAAACAGCTGTTACCACCAAAGATTCCTCCTTCGTTACTACATCCGCATCCACATCCAGCACCACAGTTTGTTGCTGCTAAATCACTCATTTTAGTTCCTCCTAAAATTAATTAACTTACAATTGTATCTTATGTGCGACTGCTTGACTGCTTTACTATATTTTATAAACTTTCAAAAAGTTTTGAGCGATTTTATTCGAGCATTTTTTGTGTTTCAGAAGATAATAAGACACTTGTAATTAAAATGCGAGCAAATAGAAATGTTTCATTTTAAATTCGATTATAAATATACTTAAACAAACTAAGGAAATTATTTTGCAAAAGCTTATTCATATGTTAAAATAATTAACATGTCAAGTAGGATTTTGTTGCTTGTTGTTATGACATGGTTAAATGGGTACATTGTACCGTTACATAATAAAATAAGCTATAAAGGATAATAAGGAGAATAGGTATGTCAAAAGACGAAGTGAAAAAATTATTTCATAAGAACATTATGTTAATTGGGTTTATGGGGACAGGAAAGAGTACGGTATCGTCCTATCTAAGCAAATGGCTTGATATGAAAGAAGTAGATTTAGATGCTATGATTGCCACGAATGCTAAGATGAGTATTCCAGAACTATTCGAACAATATGGTGAAGCATATTTTCGTGATTTAGAAACAAAGGCATTACTTGAAGTGCAGGAAAGAGAACAACTAATTGTATCTTGCGGTGGTGGAATCGTCTTACGTGATGAGAATGTGAATGCAATGAAGGAACATGGAAAGATTGTTCTATTAACAGCGACACCAGAGACAATCTATGAACGTGTTAAAGATAATAAAAGCAGGCCAATATTGAATGGTAACATGAATGTAGAATACATTGCAATGTTGATGGAGAAGCGTAGAGAACGTTATCTTCATTGTGCTGATATTATTATTGATACAGATAACAAATCGGTTAAACAGATAAGTGAAGAGATGATTCAGAAACTATTCGTATAGAAATCATTAGCTAAATTGGAAATCCCTCATATTATGATAGTAAGAAAGAGTAGTATACAGTGCTCGAAATTACTGGAGGGCATATGGATGAATCGAGCTCGAGATATTGTGCATGCAAAAGCATCATATGTGAGAGGGATTTATGGGAATCGAATCGGCGTGGCGGTTGTTGATACTGGAATAATGGCACATCCTGATTTTGTTACAGGTGGTAATAGAATTGTAGCTTTTAAAGATATGATTCACGGAAGAATCGATATGTATGATGATAATGGACACGGAACACATGTATCTGGTATTATAGGGGGGAATGGCACAGCTTCTGATGGGAAATATATGGGAATTGCACCGAAATGTAATATAATAGGTGTGAAAGCTCTTAATTATAAAGGAAATGGTAATGTTTCTGATGTTTTAACAGCTTTTGATTGGATTATGGCTAATAAAGAGAAATATAATATACGAATCGTTAATATATCCGTTGGTTCAACTTCTGATGAGAATGCAAGTGAGCATTCTAGTTTAGTGGTTGGTGTTGATGAGCTTTGGGACCAAGGATTTGTTGTAGTTGTAGCTGCAGGCAATAATGGACCTGGACCAAGAACAATCTCAATGCCGGGGATTAGCCGGAAAGTGATTACAGTAGGGGCAAGTGATGATAATGTATCGGTTGAGGTTTTCGGTACAAAGACAATTGATTATTCAGGAAGAGGACCCACATTAGCATGTGTGAAAAAACCAGATGTTGTAGCGCCTGGAAGTAATATCATATCTTGTTGTCCTCCTAAGAATGATAACCATTCTAATAGGAGCTTATTATTTGGAAGACCAAGAAGTGAACCCTATGGTGGATTATATACAACGAAGAGCGGAACCTCAATGGCAACGCCATTAGTAACAGGAGGGGTGGCATTACTGCTCTCTGCATATCCAGATATGACGAATCGAGAAGTAAAGATTAGAATTAAGAATAGTTCTACTGATTTAGGATTACAGCATCAACAACAAGGTTGGGGACTTCTAAATATAGAGAAATTAATACCATAAGATTGAAGAATACTGGCAATAATGATAAAGCTTATTATAATTAGTAAGGTGATAGATTAGCAAGTTAAGTTTGAAAATTAAGGTCTTATGATCGATTGATTTTGTACACGACATAAGGCCTTTTATACATAAAAATCCGAAAGATAAAGGTAGGAGTAAGAAGGAAATGAAAAAAACACTAATTATTGGATCAACGGTACTTGATATCATTATACAGATAGATCATTTACCAAAGACAAGTGAAGATATTCACATTAAAGGACAGAGAATGGCTTTAGGTGGCTGTGCGTATAATGCAGCCGATATATTACGAAAGTTTGATGTGCCATACACCTTATTATCTCCAATTGGGACAGGCAGATATGCTCTCATTGTAGAAACTATGTTGAGGGAAAAGGGGATGGAGAGTTCTGTTAAGCTAGATACAGATGATAATGGTTTCTGTTTATGTATGGTAGAGAAGGACGGCGAGAGAACTTTTGTAGTTCATCATGGTGTTGAGTATAGCTTTAAGAAGGAATGGGTTTCTAAAGAGATGAAGGCAGAGTATGATAGTGTCTATATCGCTGGTTTTGAGATAGAAGAGTCAGACGGCTTTGAAATTATTGAATTCATTGAAGAAAATCCCGGATATCAAGTATATTTTGCTCCAGGACCAAGACTAAGTAAGATTGAGAATGAAAAATTAGATCGAATCTTTGCGCGTCAACCAATCACACATCTGAATGAGGAAGAAGCTATGGAACTTAGTCAAACTTCTAGTTATGAAGAAGCGGCAAAGGTGATTAGTGAGAGGACGAATAACACAGTTATTATTACACTTGGAAGTAAGGGGGCTTACTACTTTGAAGATGGACAAGGTAATCTTGTGGCAGGCGAAAGTGCTATAGTGGTAGACACCATAGGAGCAGGAGATTCTCATATTGGAGCAATTATGGCTTCCGTGAAGATGGGATTTACGATGCAACAAGCGGTAGAGCGTGCGAATATGATATCGGCAGCAGTTGTAGGTGTACAAGGATCGTCATTACCGGAAGAACAATTTGCTAAGCTTTTACAGAAACTATAGAATTAGGCATTATTTAGTACGGTTCATGTTTAGGATGAATCAAGAACTTTATATAGATAACAAGATGAATCTTATCAATAAAATTCTTTTTCAATAGAGCTCATTTTAATGTATACATTCAATTAAGTAGAATGTGTGTATTAAGATGAGTTTTTTCTAAACTATGTGACATAGAAATTGTATAATTCTTCGTGCGAACAGAGTCTGGATTGAGAAACGCACTCCCTTGCACGGTATTTTACCACTTACGTGACTGGTTTCGATGTGTAAGTTTGCTCGGGAATCTCTATAGCTTATACATAAATAAAGTGTAAAATTTATATAAATCTTTAGGTATATGATTGACAAATAATATATTTTAAATATAATAGTTAACAAGAGAAATAGTTTCCTAGTGAAACTATTTTACTTTAATCTGCGAAAGAAAAGGAAGGGAGGATCATTAATTTGGGAGAGGTTGAGATTTCGTATGGGCAGGAACTTATTGAGGTAATAAGCAAACTTCATGGTATGAAAAGGAGAAGTAAAGGTTTTGGCGAACTATCACAGATGGAAGGTATGATTTTATTCTATCTTGACCACAATCTTAGTGAAGAAAATACGTTAGGAATTAAAGTTTCGTTGATAACCAAAGATTTAGATATTCCGAAACCTACGACTTCAAAAGTGTTGAATTCTCTTGAGGAAAAAGGATATATCCTTAGAAAAATCAATCGTTCAGACAGAAGAGTAACGTATATTAGCGTAACGGAAGAAGGATATGCTTATATTAAAAAAATACGTGATATTAGAGATCAATATGTTATTGATTTAATGAGTAAGCTTGGCGAACATGATGCTAAGGAATTAATACGAATTATTGATAAACTATATCTTATCGTTACTGGGGAGCAAGTGTGAAAGGATCAGTTTCGATAATAAAAGGGTAGTGTGCAAGAAATAATAGTTAGGATAGGGGAAGGTCGATGCACCATCGGCCTGAAATAATTAAAGGAAGGAAGATAAGATGAAGAAATTAATGCGTTATTTAAAACCGTTTCGATTATCAATCTTAGCGGTTGTGGTTTTGTTAGTCATTCAAGCATTTAGTGATCTTTCATTGCCACAATATACGTCAGACATCGTTGATGTTGGTATTCAGCAAGGAGGTATCGAAGATACTGCACTTGAAGCAGTTCGAGTATCTACTTATCAGAAAATGCAGTATTTTATGAGCAGTGAGGATTCCGAGTACTTATCAAAATATTATAAATACGTAGGTAAAGATTCTAGCTCAGAATCTGAATATAAAGAATATATCAAGGATTATCCGATTTTAGAGTCAGAGGATATCTATGTACTTGATACTAAGGATAAAGAAGTTAGAGAAAAGATTAGTTCAATTATTGCAAAACCATTGTTTATTTCTGCAGTACTAGATGGATCAATTAGTATGGGAGATGATAGTGGAGAGTCAGGAGATGACTCAGACAGTATGTCATTCCTACCACCAGAATTAGAAGGTCAGGATGTCTTTGCAGCATTATCAATGATGACAGAAGAACAAGTAGCTCAACTTAACGAAGAAATTAACGTAAAATTAAAAGAAGTGCCAGAATCTATCTTAGATCAAGGTGCAGTTACGATTGTAAAGGTAGAATATGAAGCAATTGGTATAGATGTAGGTAAGATTCAGAACAACTATATTGCCATTGCTGGTATTAAGATGATAGGCCTTGCAATTGTTGGTATGATTGCAGCTATTATAGTTGGTTACCTTGCATCACGTATTGCAGCAGGAACAAGTAAGAATATTCGTGGTAAGGTGTTTGAGAAGGTTGTTGGATTCTCTAATGCAGAGTTTGATAAATTCTCAACTGCTTCTCTTATTACAAGAAGTACTAATGATATTCAACAAGTACAGATGTTACTTGTTATGATGTTTCGAATGGTACTATATGCACCAATCCTTGGTATCGGTGGTATTATTAAAGTTACCAATACAGAGACTAGTATGGCGTGGATTATTGCTGTAGCAGTTGGAACAATTCTTGTACTTGTAGGGACTCTTATGATTATTGCTATGCCTAAGTTTAAGAGTATGCAAAAACTTGTTGACCGTTTGAACCTTGTTACGAGAGAAATCTTAACTGGTTTACCTGTAATTCGTGCATTCAGTCGTGAAAAACATGAAGAGAAACGCTTTGATATAGCAAACAAAGACCTAACAAGAACAAACCTTTTTGTTAACCGCACAATGACATTCATGATGCCTATAATGATGTTCGTAATGAACGGTATCACTTTAATGATTATCTGGTTTGGAGGTAAAGGTATTGATTCAGGTAACCTACAAGTCGGCGATATGATGGCATTCATTCAATATACAATGCAGATTGTTATGTCATTCTTAATGTTAACTATGGTATCCATAATGTTGCCTAGAGCTGCGGTTTCAGCAAATCGTATTATGGAAGTTTTAGATACACAAAGCCTAATAAATGATCCTAAAGATAAGAAATCTTTTAATACCGCTAAAAAGGGTGTTGTTGAATTCAAGAATATGTCTTTCCGTTATCCGAATGCAGAAGAAGATGTCCTTGAAGATATCAATTTTACAGCAAAACCGGGTGAAACTACTGCAATTATTGGTAGTACGGGTAGTGGTAAATCTACATTAATCAATCTGATCCCTCGTCTATATGATGCGACAGAAGGTGAAATCTTAATTGATGGAGTGAATGTAAAAGATGTATCACAACATGATTTAAGAGCAAAGATTGGTTTTGTACCACAAAAGGGTGTTTTATTCTCAGGAACAATTGACTCCAATATTCGTTATGGTAAACAAGAAGCTACAGAGGAAGATATCAAACGTGCTGCTAGAATTGCACAGGCACAGGATTTCATTGAAGAAAAGCCTGAACAATACGATGAAGCAATTTCTCAAGGAGGTTCTAACGTATCAGGTGGACAGAAACAAAGATTATCAATTGCTAGAGCGATTGCCAAAGATCCTGATATCTATATATTCGATGATAGTTTCTCTGCGCTTGACTTTAAGACAGATGCAACACTTCGTAAGACTTTACATGAAGAAATTACAGATAGTACTATTATAATTGTAGCACAACGTATCTCAACTATCTTACATGCGGAGCAAATCATTGTATTAGATGAAGGTAAAATAGTTGGTAAAGGTACACATGCACAATTATTAGCAAATTGTGATGTTTACCGTCAGATTGCTTCTTCTCAATTATCAGAAAAAGAAATTGAAGCAAGTATAGCGAATAAAGAAACTGTGAAAGGAGAGGAAAGCCATGAGTAAAGATATAAAACATTCAGGTGGTAGACCAAAAGGACCTGTAGGTGGATTTGGTGGACCAGGTGGTATAGCACCTGGAGAAAAGCCAAAAGATTTCAAGAAAGCCATGTCAGGCCTTGGAAACTATCTGGGGAAATATAAGTTCCGAATCTTTTTAGTTATCTTGTTTGCAATTGGTGGAACGATATTCAATATCGTAGGCCCTAAGATTCTAGGTAATGCAACTACAGAGATTTTCGAAGGTTTAATGAGAAAAGTTAAAGGTACTGGCGGAATTGATTTTGATGCGATCCTTAAAATATTAATAACAATATTAACTCTATATGGAGTTGCAATGCTTTTCTCTTTGATTCAGGGATTTATCATGACAGGTATTTCACAGAAGGTAACCTATGAACTTCGAAAAGAGATATCTACAAAGATTAATCGAATGCCAATGAGATACTTTGATACTAAGACTCATGGTGAAGTGTTATCAAGAGTAACCAATGATGTTGACGTATTAAGTAACAGTTTAAATCAAAGTATTACTCAGACCATAACTTCTGTAACAATGGTTATCGGTATAATTGTAATGATGTTATCAATTAATGGTTGGATGACATTAGTAGCGATTCTGACTTTACCTTTATCCATGTTAATTATCTCAAAGATTATTAAAAAGTCACAGAAGTACTTCGTTCAACAACAAGAATATCTTGGTCATGTAAATGGTCAAGTAGAAGAAATCTATGGTGGTCATAATGTTGTTAAAGTGTTTAATGGTGAAGAAGAAGCACTTAAAGAGTTCAATAAGGCAAATGATAAGTTGTTTGAATCCGCTTGGAAATCGCAATTCTTATCAGGTATGATGATGCCTATTATGCAATTCATTGGTAACGTAGGCTATGTGGGTGTTGCCATTCTAGGTGGATATTTAACAATTAAGAACCGTGTATCTGTAGGTGATATTCAAGCATTTATCCAATATGTAAGAAGCTTTAATCAGCCAATTTCACAGATGGCGCAGATATCAAACCAAATACAATCAACAGCTGCGGCAGCTGAACGTGTTTTTGAATTCTTGAATGAAGAGGAAGAAGATCAAACTGTAGAGAATGCTGTTAGTACAACTAATCTTGAAGGAAATGTTGAATTCAAAAATGTACACTTTGGATATAATCCAGATAAGATTATTGTAAATGATTTTAGTGCACAGGTAACGGAAGGTCAAAAAGTAGCAATTGTTGGACCAACTGGTGCTGGTAAGACAACAATGATCAAATTATTAATGCGTTTCTATGATGTAAGTGGAGGTGCAATCTTAGTAGATGGTCATGATGTAAGAGCCTTCAATAGAAGTGAACTACGTGAATTATTCGGTATGGTATTACAAGATACTTGGTTGTTCAATGGAACAATAATGGAGAACATTCGTTATGGTAAGCCAGGTGCAACGGACGAAGATGTAATCGCAGCAGCGAAAGCAGCCCATGTTCACCATTTCATTCAGACTTTACCAGATGGCTATAACATGGTCTTGAATGAAGAAGCAAGTAATGTATCTCAAGGTCAGAAACAGTTGTTAACGATTGCAAGAGCAATCCTTGCGGATCCTAAGATTCTGATTCTTGATGAAGCTACAAGTTCTGTAGATACAAGAACAGAAATCCGTATCCAAAAAGCGATGAATAACTTAATGAAAGGCAGAACAAGTTTTGTTATTGCCCATCGTTTATCAACAATTAAAGATGCAGATTTAATCTTAGTTATGAATAACGGAGATATAGTTGAACAAGGTAATCATGAAGAATTACTTGCTCAAGGTGGCTTCTATGAAAAACTATATAATTCACAATTTGAAGAGACAGCTTAACGAGTTAATGATTATCTGGTTAAAGTTACCCATCCCCTATGTACACCAATGCTAGGTTTGTGGTAGAATAAGATAGAGTTATTGTAGAGACAAAATATAGTCTTTACAATAACTTTTTTCGTTAGAGAGGAGTATTGATGGTAAATGCAAAATAGAGAGATTATTGTACCTGGAACGTTAATGAAACACTTTAAGGGAATGTTATATCAGATTGTATCAATTGCAATACATTCCGAGACGAGAGAAGAATATGTAGTGTATCAAGCACTTTACGGAGATTACAAGACGTATATAAGACCTCTAGATATGTTCTTGAGCGAAGTGGACTATGAGAAATACCCGGAAGTAACGCAAAGATATCGTTTTGAAGTGTACAAGCCAGAGAAGAAGGCTGAGGAAACAACATCAATTGTAGATGTAGTGGAGAAGGAGAATTCAGAACTTGATGATATGCTGCAAGAGATTCATCTTCAACATTCAATTAAATCAAAGGAATCGGAAAGTGTTGATACACAACAAGCATTATTAGACTTCCTTGATGCCAGAAGCTATCAGGATAAATTAGAACAACTAGATTTGCTGAAGAAACATGTAGATTCGCATATAGTTAATAGTATGGCGATTTCTGTGGACATAGTTTTAGCAACGGATACGGTGGAAGAACAACTAGAAGAAATTCGTAATTGTTTACTTACTCATATTAGATTTGAAGATCGTCGATTACGATAAAAGAAAAAAGGTGCCACATGATGAATAAAAAGTTGCGATTCAAATTACATCACTGTTTTTGAGATTTATAAGCATTCACACACCGGTAAAAAAACAATCTTAAAATCTTGTGTGCCATAGGGCGTATATAATATTCGCCCCTGGAACACAATTTTTTAAGATTGTTTTTTTTACGTTGCATTTCATTGCTTTTAATCTCAAAAACATATTTAGTGTTTTGAGCAACTTTTATTCAGCATGTATTTTAATGATTCTTAGTGCGGCAACCTTGAGATTGTGGACACAAGATTATGAATCTCATTTAGATGTAGATAGTATCTATTTTACAAAATGTGTACCAGTTTTGCCTTTAATAGCAGATTTTGCTTTATCGAGATGAGAGATAATAGCAGTATGATCTGGATTTGTTGAAACGAAGTTAATGGCTGCTTCAACTTTAGGTTGCATAGATCCAGCTGCAAAGTGTCCTTCATTCATATAGTTTTTTGCTTCTTCTAGGGTAACGGTTTCTAAAGGAGTTTCATTGTCGCTACCGAAGTTTAGGAATACACGATCAACGCCAGTTAATAAAAGAAGGGTATCGGCATTAAGAAGTTCTGCCATCTTCGCACTAACTAAGTCCTTCTCAATTACTGCACTTGCACCTTTTAGTTTTGTACCTTGTTCTAATACAGGAATACCGCCGCCACCACATGCGATAACAACTTGGCCAGCATCTAAAAGTGCTCGTATTGCATCAATTTCATAGATATCGATTGGTTTTGGAGCAGCGATAATTCTGCGGAATCCATCCGCTACTGGAATAACGTAATTACCTTTTTGTTCTTCTTCTTTTGCTTCCTCTTCAGACATGATACGTCCAATTACCTTGGTTGGATTATGGAAGGCTGGATCGAAAGTATCAACACGAACCTGTGTGATGATAGTAGAAACGGTTTTATAGATTCCGCGTTGTAGTAATTCGGTACGGATAGCATTCTGTAAATCGTAACCAATATATCCTTGGCTCATGGCACTACAGATTGACATTGGGGCTACGGTTTGCTCTTTATCAAGGCGGCTATATTCTGTCATTGCTGTATGAATCATACCAACTTGAGGGGCGTTACTATGTGTGATAACAACTTGATATTTGGCTTCTACTAAATCTGCAATTGCAACAGCGGCGTTTTTAATGGATTCTTGTTGTTCTGGAAATGTCTTTCCGAAAGCGCTGTGTCCTAAAGCAACTACTACTTTTTTGTTTTGCATGGGCGTTACCTCGATTCTTAGATTCTAGTAATATAATTATCTCAATTATCTATATTATTATAGGATATTTGAGTAGATAGACGGGGGAAGTTTGATACCGTCGACCTTTAACATATGCACGATTGGAGATTGTATCCTATGGATTCTATGTATATAAGTAATATATCATATATGCTTTCGAAATCCAATAGGTTGAGAAAAAAGGTTTGTCTTAGTTTATCCCAAGAGATTTTTTTAGCTCTTTGTCAATCTTGGTATTTACCGTAAGACCTTTATCTTGTCGATATTTTTTTACTGCATTTTTTGTTTTTTTGCCGCTGATTCCATCTGCTTTACCACAATCATAGCCTAGGTTGTTTAAAGCCATCTGTACCGTTTCCACTGTTGCCGAGTATTTGGAAGACTTGTTTGCAGTGGCTTTTTTTGTGGATTTACTAGAATTGGAAGATTTGCTTGAACTACTATAGGGGCAAACTCCATTTTTATGAAGATGTGCTTCGTGTCCACCACAATGATAATGATAGCTACCTAAACCACTCTTGTTTTTATTATCTCTATGACCACCGCTAGAATCGGTTCTACCAGAATGTGATTGAATTGGTGATGCAGCAGATGGGATATAGGTGAGATTTATAGCCGTTACCGATACAGTTAATACCAAAATTGCTTTTTTTAATGTTGATGTTATTTTCTTTGACATATACATTCTCCCTTAATTATTATAATATAATTATTATATATGTAAAAAATGGTAAAATCAATTAATTGTTACTAAATATATAATATGACAAAGCATTATAGTAAAAATAGAATGTATCTATAAATTAGCGTGCTTCCTGAATAGAGCAGAGCAGGTCAAGCGCACAAATTGTAGTAGTGATATGCTATCTACAGAAGGAGGTGCATATTATGCACGCATGGGAAGCTATACAAAAATCACTTGATTATATTGAATCAAATATTAGTGATGAAATTAATATTGAGCAGCTAGCAAAGGAATCGTCATTGTCACTTTTTTATTATCAAAGGTTATTTTCACGTCTTGTTAAGAAGCCAGTTCGAGAATACATTAAATTACGCAGATTAGCTCGAGCCCTTGAATCACTTGCTGATAAACAACGACGCATTTTAGATGTTGCTCTGGACTACGGCTTTGGAAGCCATGAGACATTCACAAGAGCATTCAAAGAAGCCTATAAAATAACACCAGAAGAATATCGAAAACATCCGGTAATGCTCAATCAGTTTGACAAGCCCGACTTATTGTTATCCTACATGATGATTGACGAAGGTGTCCCACTTATCAGTGATGGACTTGTGTTGGAATTTAACCGTAAAACAATCTTACAACCAATACTTTTTATGGGAGTATCAGGTATCATTCCTATTGAAGGACAAATGCCACTTGGCGAATCTACAGGAGTAGATATGCCTGGTCAAGTTTGGGAAAAATTCCACGAAGAAAAACAATATATACCTCGAATTGGAGGATGCGAACTGGGAGTTGCTTATCTTGGTGATGTGCTGGAAGGGTATTTTACTTACTTTGCCGGTGCACAAGTGTCGCAAGGAACAAAAGATGCCCGTTTTGTTACTTGGGAACTTCCGGCTAGAGAATACATTGTTTGTGGATTTGAAGCAGAAAATTTTGAGCAACTTGTTACCGTGGCTCTCAATAAGGCTATAAAATATTGTGGGGTTTGGCTTGAAAAGCACGATTTGACTATGGAGGTTTATTCTCCAGAAATGTACTATGACAGCTCACCTGACAGTACCTACATGGAAGTATGGATGCCAGTATCGGAAAAATGTTAATAATGGTTTCACTATCTTATAAAAATTTTATACTATAAAAAGATTTCAAACTTTATTATGAACATGTAATTATACAACCACTTTACCATGCTAAATTGCTAATTGACAAAGATGGTATAATTGTATACAATAATAACAAATTAATATAAAGCCTTGAAAATAAAGCATTATTATTGTATACATAATAATTGGTTATATAATGTATAACTAAACACTATATAAAAAGATCGAGAAAAAGGTGCTTTGTTATAAGGGGTGAGTGAATAATTATACAAGGAGTGAGTTTGATGGAAAATCGTAGAGTATTTTTAAATCGACACAATAACCTGTTACAGTATGAAGAACGCATCTATCCACTTGTAGAAGTTGATACACCGAATGTGTTCCGTAATCTGTTTCCATATGACGAGGTACCAAAGATTGCGTTTAATGATCGAATAGTGCCACATAATATGCCAGATGAAATCTGGATTACAGATACAACATTTCGTGATGGGCAGCAATCAAGAGCACCGTATACGACTGAGCAGATTGTTACAATCTATGATTATTTTCACAAATTAGGTGGTCCAAAGGGAATTATCCGTCAAAGTGAATTCTTCTTATATAGTAAGAAAGACCGTGATGCTGTTTACAAATGTTTGGAAAGAGGATATCAATTTCCAGAAGTAACCGCCTGGATTCGTGCAAGTAAGAAAGATTTTGAATTAGTAAAAGAGATTGGATTAAAAGAAACAGGAATCTTAGTAAGTTGCTCTGACTATCATATCTTCTATAAGATGAAGATGACAAGAAAAGAAGCAATGAACCATTATCTAAGTGTAGTAAGAGAGTGTCTGGAAACAGGAGTAGCACCACGTTGTCATTTTGAAGATATTACTCGTTCTGATATTCATGGTTTTGTTATTCCATTCTGTCTCGAATTGATGAAATTAGGGGAGGAATACGGAATCCCCGTTAAGATTCGTGCATGCGATACAATGGGATATGGAGTTAATTTCCCTGGTGCAGTTATTCCGCGTTCCGTGCCAGGAATAATCTATGGATTAATGACACATGGAGGTGTGCCTTCAGCGCAGTTAGAGTGGCATGGTCACAATGATTTCTATAAAGCAGTAACGAACTCAACCACAGCTTGGTTATATGGTGCAAGTGGTGTCAACTGTTCCTTATTCGGTATTGGTGAAAGAACAGGCAATACCCCTCTTGAAGCGATGGTATTCGAGTATGCACAGCTAAAGGGAACTTTAGATGGTATGGATACAACAGTAATTACAGAATTAGCAGATTACTTTAGAGAAGAAATCGATTATAAAGTTCCATCTAGAACGCCTTTTGTAGGTGAGAATTTCAATGTTACTAGAGCAGGAATACATGCAGATGGATTACTTAAGAATGAAGAAATCTACAATATATTTGATACAGATAAATTCTTAAATAGGCCAGTATTAGTTGCAGTTTCTAATACATCGGGTCTTGCAGGAATTGCACACTGGATTAACACATATTACAAACTAAAAGACGAAAGAGCCGTTGATAAGTCACATCCTGTAGTAACGATAGTGAAAGATTGGGTAGATAAACAATATGAAGAAGGTCGTGTAACGGTTATTACAGACAACGAATTAATAAAAGTTATTGAAGAAGCTTGTAAAGAATTGAATGTTAACATTTAGTATGCTACACTATATTAATGTAAACATAGAAGAAGATCACATCATAAGAACTTAAGAAATACTTAGTAAACATAACAGTTAATACAAACATTTACGGAGCATAGGAGGATTATTGATGAATACGCAGCAAATTGAAGCAGCAAAGGAACAGTTTGGAAAGCTATTAGAGAAGCAATTAGCAAGAGTTGAAGCTATGAAGGCACAAGGTGACTTTGTTAATTATAAAGAGCTGGATAAAATCACAATTGGTGTATGTGGTGGAGATGGAATTGGTCCAGCAATTACAGGGCAAGCTCAGAGAGTTCTTGAGTACTTATTACAAGATGAAGTAGCAGCTGGCAAAGTAAAGTTTAAGGTAATTGATGGCTTAACAATTGAAAGAAGAGCAGAAGAGATGGCAGCTATACCAGCTGATGTATTAACAGAATTAAAAACTTGTGATGTTATCTTAAAAGGACCTACTACAACGCCTAGAAAAGGTGACGGTCTACCTAATATAGAATCTGCTAATGTAGCTATGAGAAAAGAACTAGATCTATTCGCTAACGTTCGCCCTGTTCGTATACCAGAACAAGGTATCGACTGGACATTCTACCGTGAGAATACTGAAGGTGGATATGCAGCAGGTAAAGAAGGTGTTAGCGTAACAGACGACCTTGGTATCGACTTTACAATTGCAACGTCTCAAGGTTGTGATAGAATTATTCGTGCAGCGTTCGAATTCGCTAAGGCGAATGGTAAGACTCGTGTAACAGCAGTTACAAAGGCAAACATCATCAAAACAACAGATGGTAAATTCCTTGAGAATTTCTATCGTATAGCAAAAGAATACGATGGAATTACTGCAGATGATTGGTACATTGATATCATGACTGCAAAATTATTAGATGAACAAAGAAGAAGAGACTTTGAGGTAGTTGTATTACCTAATCTATATGGTGATATTATTACAGATGAAGCGGCTGAATTGCAAGGTGGTGTAGGTACCGCTGGTAGTGCAAACATTGGCAAAAAATATGCTATGTTTGAAGCAATTCATGGTTCTGCCCCACGTATGGTGCAGGAAGGTAGAGATATTTACGCAGATCCATGTAGCGTAATCCGTGCTGGTGCAATGTTACTATCTCACATCGGTTATACAGAGAAAGCAAATCAATTGTACAACGCACTTGACATCTGTACTGTTACAGAAAAGAAATTAGTATTGACTGGTAGAGATACTGGAGCTACAGGTGCTGAATTTGCTGATTACATTATGGAGACGATTGCGAAGAACTAGGAGGAAATATTCTTTGGACAGTTTTCATGAGCAAAAGGAATCATCCGATAAATATTCCTTGAGAGGACGTGTCTTTCATAAAATACGTGACGATATTCTCTCGGGTAAATATAGTCAGAATGAAGAATTAAAAGAAGTAACAATAGGGAATGAATTAGGCGTTAGTAGGACGCCTGTTCGCGAGGCATTAAGACAGTTAGAGTTAGAAGGATTAGTGAATATTATTCCGAATAAAGGAGCCTATGTGAATGGGATTTCTGCGAAAGATATTCATGACATCTATATGATTCGTTCTTATCTTGAAGGACTTTGTGCAAGAATGGCATGCGAGAATATAACAGAGAAGCAGATGGAAGAGATGGATGAAGTTGTATACCTATCAGAATTCCATACAAGACGTTCCCATGAGGGACAGATTTTTGAACTTGATAGCAAGTTTCATGAGCTGTTATATGAGGCTTCTGGTAGTCGTATCCTATGTCATCTGTTATCTGACTACCATCAGTATGTACAGAGAATCCGCAAGGCGTCTTTGTCTTCCATGATTCGTGCTAGCCACACCAATGAAGAGCACATAGCGATTTTTGAGGCGATTAGAGAACACGATGCAGACAAGGCCGAATATCTAGCACATGAGCATATTAAGAACACTATTAATAATATTAGTGAAAAGGGATTAGAGAAGTTATTATAAATATATGTAGTTGAAAACCTATGGAGTGAAAGCTTCATAGGTTTTTGCTTGCCCTCTCTTTTGAAGGAAGATGTAAGGATAACCGTTTCGCAGGATGTTGTAGATAAATGGCTAAATATGAAAGACTATACAGATAAAACTGTATAGTCTTTCATATTTAATCTATTGTAAAAAACAGTTAATAATTCTACACGCTTTTAAAAGATAATCCACCTTCTTCTTGATTCTTTAATGATAAAATATATACGACTATTAAAAATTATTGGGGAATAACAAAGAAGGAGGCGAAGAAGTTTCAATAGTCGGGTTTTATCGTGTTACTATAAAAGATTAAAAAGGAGAAGGTAAATGAGAAAGAGAGTAAGTCGTATAATTGCTAAGCTTTTGGTATTTGTAATTGTATTGCAGATGGCATTGCCGATGGCATTGCCGATGACTGCCTATGCAGCACCCGTACAGAGCGTTAGCGAGTTAGAAAATCTCAGCGATACAGACGAGGGATTTACCATTAAACATGTGGCAACCGATAAATTGGTCAAGTCATACGAAACAGATAATGTAGCCCTGACGGTTGACGGTGAAGAAGGGGATCTAGCAACAATATTTTCCACAGCTGTTTTTGGTATCAATGATAATAACAGTATGGGAAATTCAAAACTTCAGGTAGTATCCTTGGTTTCAAAAGAATACAACAAAGGAATCGCATCTGTTGGCTGGAATGATGGTGCGAAAGCAACGGTTGTTAAGGTTAATGGAGGTATAAGCGGAAACGGTTGGGAGAGTGTTCAGATTGTCGCTAACGGTGATGGCACCGTCTCTTTCAAAGACAGCTACTTTGACAAATACATTACTGTAGAGACTGTTGATGGGGCACCGGTCTTACAATGTATGTCGGATAAGACAAGAGAAACATTAACAGATAATGAGAAATTCATTATTAACTCTAAAGTAGCTCCGAATAAAGTGGAAAATCTGGCTGTAGACAACAGCACGAAAACTCAGACAACGTTAGATTTAACATGGAAAAAACCAGCAAGTATTTATACCAATGTTCAAGTACTTAAAAAAGGACCTGATGATTTAGAATTCAAGAAAATTGCTGATCTTGCAGATGAAACTTCCTACCAAGTAACTGGTCTAAGTGAAGGTACAGAGTATTCACTTAAATTACTTGTTATAAACGGTAATGGAGATGCAGCTGACATAACATACAGTACAGAGAGTAATGAGGTAACTGCAAAGACAAGAGCGGGACTAAAACCTGCAACTCCAACGAATCTTAAACTTGAAGAACAAGAAGGAGGTAAATTCTTAATCAGCTGGGATACAGCGGAGAATGCAACACATTATCGTATTCTGCGTGCACAAAGTATGTTTGGTACATATCAAACTGTTGCAACAGTGAGTGAAACAAGTGCAGAAATAGCATATGAGAATGATAGATATGAAAATTACTATCGAGTAGTTGCACTAAATAATGGTGAAGCAGGCGGGGGAGATTTCACATATGCAGAAGAATCCGAAGCATCAGCATATGTTTCTTTAGAGACTGAGATGTTCGGCAATCATACTTTAGTTTTTGCACCTACAGACGATGTGAAAAAGATTGATGAAACATTACATAAATTATTTGACGAAACAAATGATAGCAGCAAGGATGCACAGTTTAGGGGAGAACATTGGCAGGTATACTTCAAGCCAGGGGATTATACACAAACCAGCTGTATTAATCTTGGATTCTACACATCCATTAACGGTTTGGGAGAGACACCTTATGATGTAAAACTGAACAATATCGCAATTCCAGATTATCTAGGCGGCAATAACGCTACCTGTAATTTTTGGCGTTCGACAGAAAACTTGTCTATTATTAATACTGGAAATGAACAAGGAAAAGCACAGAATGGTTCTTGGAGAGGAGACTGGTTTAACTGGGCTGTTGCACAGGCGGCTCCGCTTAGAAGAGTATATTCAGAACGTCCAGTTGCATATGACTGGAACTATGGATGGGCAAGCGGCGGCTATGTTGCTGACTGTTACTTCACTGGTATTGACGGTGAAGGAAACTCTGCAGGTACATGGGCAGGACAGCAATTTTATACAAGAAACACTGAGATGGCAGGGAATGCATTCGGAACAACACTTAATAATTTCTTCCAAGGTGTAGAAGCTCCCAATTTACCAAATGCAGACGGTGTAGAGAAGGGGAAATCCAGAGCATTACTAAATGGCAATGGCTACTCTAATTGGAAGATTGCGGATGCGAATGGAAATCAACAGGTATTTACGAATGTAGAAGAAACTAAGAAACTTGCTGAAAAACCGTTCTTATATATTGATGATAATGGTAAATATCAGGTATTTGTACCAGCAGTGAGAGAGAATACAAAGGGTATCAGCTGGTCAAAAGATGATATGGGTGAAGGAAAAAGTGTCTCACTAGATACTTTCTATATTGCAAAACCTACAGATTCAGCGGCTACAATCAATGCACAGTTAGCAGCAGGTAAGAACATTTATTTCACACCGGGTATCTATCATGCAGAAGAAACCATAAAGGTAACAAAAGCAGATACGATTATTTTAGGTTCCGGTTTGGCAACTATCATTCCGGATAATGAAGATGCTGCGATGAGAATTGCAGATGTTGATGGAGTAAGAGTTGCAGGTATTATATTAGATGCAGGAAAACATTCTGAATATTTGTTAGTAGTTGGTGAACAGGGTTCAGACAAAGATCACTCCGCTAATCCGACTATATTACAGGATATATTCTTACGAGTTGGTGGAACAACAGATGAACTAACGAAATCAGATAATGCACTTGAAATTAATAGTAATAATGTAATAGGGGATCATTTCTGGATTTGGAGAGCTGACCATGGTGCAGGTGTAGCGTGGAATGGAAACGAATCCCAACATGGTTTAATTGTAAATGGTGATGACGTAACATGTTATGCATTATTTAATGAGCATTTCCAAGATTATACTACATTATGGAATGGTGAGAACGGTGCAACATATTTCTATCAGAATGAGACCTGCTACGATCCGATTTCACAGGAAGAATGGATGTCACATGATGGAACTGTAAACGGATATGCATCTTACAAGGTTGCAGATGAAGTAGATACTCACTATGCAATTGGTCTTGGTATATATAATGTATTTATCTTTACAGGACCGACCTATGATGCATCAGAAGTTCAGATTCAGTTAGACAATGCGATTGAAGTCCCGGATAAAGAAGGCGTATTAATCGAAAATGCCTGTCTTCAGACATTTGCTGATGAAACCAAAGTATTACAGAAAATCAATTCAGTTGTAAATGGTATGGGAGATCCTGTAAGTAGTGGTACAGACCCGGTAACAGGAGAGAAAGGCACTAGTTGGGATAGATCGTTCTTACTCTACTATAATAACGGGGTAGCAGAAGGCAGTTATAGAAAACTGACTCAGGCATATAAGTCTTTAGAGGAAAAGTGTAAGAACATTAGTGAACAGTTAGAAACTATTACAGATGAGGTTAAGAGAGCAGAGTTAGAAGAAGCATTAACAAATGCGAAAAAACTTTTAGAAGGTTATGAGATATCCATATCATGGCCAATTCAGGAGGAAACGAAAGATAAAGTGTCTTTAATGGAAGAAACAATTTCAGAAATAGAAGAAATTGTTGAGAGAGTACCTGGAGTTTCTAAGACAGAACTGAAAAACTTGATTAAGCAGTATAGTTACCTTAAGAAAGATGACTATACACAGAAATCATGGGATGCATTTTCAGCGGCTTTACAGGGGGCAAAGGAAGTTGTAGCTAATGTGAATGCAACCCAGGAAGATGTGGATGCGGTAGTGACAGTTCTTCAGAGTGCGCAGAAAGCATTAGTGAAAGTGAATGCGGGCGGTTCTACGGGTGGTTCTAATGGAAGTGATGGAAATAATGGAAACAATGAACAGAACGTACAGAATGTACAGATTAAGATAAGCATTGGCAAAACAAGCATTCTTCAGAATGAGATAACACAGTGTACCGTTACTGGTGACAAAAATCCAACATATGCTTCTAATAACAATGCAGTAGCGACTGTAGATGCGAACGGTGTAGTAACTGGTATATCTGCCGGAACTGCTACCATCACAGCAACATCAGCACATCTAGGCTCTGCAGCAAGTGTAACCATTACAGTTGTTAAACCTACTGTAAAATGGAACGTAACTTACAATACAATTCCATTGCAACTTAAGAATGGCGAAAAAGTCAACAAGACGACAGCGTTACAGCCAATGGGCTTACAGGAAGGTGACTCCATCAAGAGTTATAGTTCTTCTAAGACAAGTGTTGCAACCGTTAAGAAAGCAACTAACGGAAAACTTACAATCACACCAAAGAAAACTGGTAGTACTAAGATTACAGTTACCACTACCTACGGTGCAACAGCAACCTTCACACTGAAAGTTCAGAAGGATATTGTTAAGGTAAGAAAATTAACTGTTGATAATGTAAAGAATGGAAAATTGACATTGAATAAGGGCGAGAGCTTTACATTACAAACAACTAAGATGTATATTACGGCATTAGATAAAGTTACATTCACATCCAGTAACAAGAATGTTGTAACCGTTTCTTCTGAAGGAATGATTACGGCGAAGAAGAAGGGAACAGCAAAGATTACTGTGAACTGTCAGAAGAAGAAAGTAGTGATTACTGTTACAGTAAGATAACACCAGTTTAGAGCTACCCACGAACTAATTAAGAATTCTATTCAAAATATTAGAGAAATGGGATTAGAGAAATTATTATAAATATTTGTGATTGAAAACCTATGAGGTGAAAATCTTCATAGGTTTTTATTTGTTAAAATCTTATACGGTACTTGATGGATAAGTTTGGCGATAGATGGAATAATAAGGCTGTGTTATAAATTTCATTAATAAATTAGTTGAAATTAACCTATTACTTTAGTATATTAAAAAATGTGGTACAATTTACCTTTTGACGAGATGTTTATTCTCGTGTATTATAGGACAATAATAGTTTAGAAAGTAGAATTGATAACGCTATGAAATATCACTTTGATAAAGTGGTAAGCGAAAGGATTCAGAAGAGGTTACAAAAGAGTTATATGAGTGGAAAGAGTAGAAAAACTGTAGCTGTTAAAGGTTTCTCGGGAAAGATGGGATATGTATTAGCAGTAGCAGGGTCGGCGGTAGGACTGGGAAACATATGGCGTTTTCCATATCTAGCAGCTAAGTATGGTGGAGGTATATTTTTACTTACCTATCTTGTATTAGCAATTACATTCGGTTTTACATTAATCATGACAGAAACTGCACTTGGTCGTAAGACAGGAAAAAGCCCGATAGGAGCTTTCAAGGAACTTGGTGCGAAGAAGATGATGTTTGGCGGTTGGATTAATGCTATTATACCTATGCTAATTGTTCCTTATTACTGTGTAATTGGTGGTTGGGTACTTAAGTATTTCTTCTCCTTTGCTGGTAGTAGTGCTGCTAATCTACAAGAGGATACGTATTTTACAAACTTTGTTAGTGAAACAGGAGAACCTGTATTTTGGTTATTCATCTTTGCAATTGCGGTATTTATAATTATTATTATGGGAGTAGAGAAGGGAATTGAGAGACTTAGTAAAATTCTTATGCCTTTACTTGTTGTTATGGCAATTGGAATCGCGATCTATTCGGTAACGCGCCCGGGAGCAATGGAAGGAGTTAAGTATTATATAATTCCTGACTTCTCGAGATTCTCCATTAATACAGTAGTAGCCGCTATGGGGCAGATGTTTTATTCATTATCTATCGGAATGGGAATCCTATACACATATGGTTCTTATATGAGGAAAGATATTGATATGGAATCTTCTATTCGTCAAGTTGAAATCGTAGATTCATTGATTGCGTTCTTAGCAGGTTTAATGATAATTCCAGCCGTATTTGCTTTCGCTGGTGGTAGTCCAGAGACATTAGAGGCCGGACCTTCACTTATGTTTATTACTATGCCTAAGGTATTCTTAAGCATGCCAATGGGACGAGTTATCGGTATGGTATTCTTCTTACTTGTATTCAGTGCGGCTATTACAAGTGCAGTGTCGTTAATGGAATGTGGCGTTGCTACCTTCGGTGAACTTACTAAATGGAGTCGTAAGAAGAGTAGTGTGGTTATGTTAGGCATTACCTTATTACTTGGTATTCCATGTTCTCTAGGATTTGGTGTATGGTCATTCATTAAGCCAATTGGAGGATCAATCTTAGATTTCTTTGATTTCATAACGAATTCCATCATGATGCCGATCGCTGCGATATGCACAATGGTACTTGTCATGAAAGTTTGTGGATTTAAAACAGTAATTGATGAAATAGAGGCTTCTTCGAAATTCAAGAGGAAGAAAATATACTTATTCATGGCGAAATATCTTGTGATAATTTTCTTAGGAGTGATTTTAGTTAGTTCAATTTTACAAGCCTTAGGATTTATGAAATTATAATAGTATACTGTATAAACTAGAAAAGACGCATCATATAAATACAACACATGCGTTGTTATAACTCAAATGGGGAATGGGCGAAAACCAAGTCATTAAATTACTTGATAATATGAATGATAAATTATCTAAACAATACGTCAAAGTAAAAGAATATTTATTAGATATTAATGAAAAGGATTAGAGAGTCAATCTCTAGTCCTTTTCTTAAATGTAATCAAATTAATTCATCAGGTTTAGAAATTAAATTCATCTTCCCATGGAAAATAAGCGGATTGTTCTAAACTTTTCGGCCAATGGCAACACCAATCTGGAACACCGGGAGTTTCTACTCGGTCAAGACTCGGTGTATAAGGTTTTATGTCAATAAGGGGTGTATTGTCGTTTGCGTCTATATATGCAATCTGAATAAGTCCTTTTTGACAATTAAGGTGTATTATTTCTACGGTGGTTAGAGCAATCGGATTGGGACGAATAGGAGACCTTGTGGCGAAGACACCCATGGTATCAGGAAAATTTTTATATGGTTGCGGTGTTTGAACAGTGTTCCTTGCTTTATCATTATCGAAGTCACTAAACCACCAAATGACGTTGATATGGCTAAACCCCTCTAATGCTCTCATAGCAGGAATATACCTTGACTCGATTTCAATAAAGGTGCCGTTTTCGTTGTTGTGGATTTTTCCAATAGGATATACCTCAAAATTATTCATACATTTGACCTCCAATTATTATTTTCAAACAAAGCATAACCCCTCACACCATGTGAGAGTCAATATACGAATATAAAAAAGCCTTGCACAAGTGCAAGACTCTTATTTAACGTTTTCCAAAGGAATTTGAATTTCAACTAAATACTTTTCAGGGTCAATTTCATTCCATGGCCCACGGTGTACAAGTTGCCGGCTTTCACCAATCATTTGATAATGACTATTCTTTTGCAGCCATTTTGCAAAGGTTAAGTATGCTCCCGCAATATTAGAAAATTCCCCGTATACCATTGTACAGGCCATTGTTGGTATAGGATCGGTAACTCGGTATGTAAATCCACCGATACTTTGACCCATCTTTTTTACCGGAGCGCATAGCTCTACATCAACATTTTGTTCCTTATACTCTGTATCATGGTAAATGGAAAAAGTATCACTCGATATGGCAATTTGATTTTGCATTGCAAAAGACGATAATTCTGTCCATAATTCACCCTCTGCATAATATGTTGGGATAATCCGTCTTAATGAAAGCACTTGATTTTCTGGAATTGATTTTATTGAGACATTATAGTGCATTTCATTTTTGGTGCTTTGAAGTTCTCTTTTTGCAAGCTCAATTTTTCTTAATTTTTCTTTTTCAAACTGTATCGCCTGTTCAATTTCTTCGTGCTTTTTATCAAGCTGTTCTACAATAAAGCTGTCATTTCCATTGTTAAGTGATACTGCAATTTCTGCAACATTAAACCCACTATCACGGAGATAGACAATTTTATTAAGAATAGGTATTTGTTCAACAGAGTACATACGATAACCCGTCCACGGGTCGATTTTTGCTGGCTTCAAAAGTCCCATTTCATCATAGTATCTTAACATTCTAATAGTTACTTGAGTTAACTTTGAAAATTCACCTATTCTAAACATGATTCCTCCTGAATGTTGATCATTTCAACGTTAGATTTTATCTATTTTTCTTTTGATTTGGAAAATGTTCCTTGTTCTCAGTATGGTGTTATCCCGATTATACAGGGTTTCAGTTATTACAGCAAGATATTTCAGGAAACATATTACAGGTAATGAGTTTGATTATACTAAGGGGTAGTGGATGAGCATTTGCAAATAACATATAGACTATGCAGGAAATGGTTACCATTCGTGCAAAAAAAGAAGCGCGGCAGCCGATAACATGGCAACCACGCCTCATAATTTATTACATACAAATATACTCAATATTTACATAGACAGTTCTTCCCATTGTTCCAAAAGCTCTTCGAGACGTTCTTCAATGGATTTCTTTTCATTATTCAATTCCAGTAATCTTGATACATCGGTATATACTTCTTCAAGAGTAAGGAGAGAATCAATCTCTTCATTCCTAGTTTCGCAAGCAGTGATTTCGTCCTCTACCTTCTTGAGTTCATTCTGACGTTTTCTTTCCTTCGCTTGCTGTTCTTTTTGTTGCTTCCAATCTAACTTGGTGTCGGAAGAATCTGTTACAGTTTCAGTTTGAATAGACGAAGAGGTTGTACTTGCTGAAGCAGTTGTAGTACCGGTAGTAGAAGAAGTAGTCTTAGAGGAACCTGCTTTAATGGAGTTGCTACCCAGATACATGCGTTCTACTTCTGGCTTTTTCTCTAGGTAATAATCATAATTACCAATGTAGTTAAGCAATTGATTGTTCGTTAGGTCAAGAATACGAGTAGCCGTTCTATTAATGAAGTAACGGTCATGGGATACATATAATACGGTACCGGAATAATTGTTGATAGCATCTTCTAGTATTTCTTTAGAAGCAATATCAAGATGGTTCGTAGGCTCATCTAGGATTAGGAGATTTGCTTCGGAAAGCATTAATTTGGCAAGAGAAACACGTCCACGTTCTCCACCACTTAATTCTTTGATACGTTTGAAGACGTCATCATTAGTGAATAAGAAAGCAGCAAGGATATTGCGAACTTCTGTATTCGTCATATTTGGATAGGTGTCTTGTAATTCGTCAAAGATTGTTTTCTCTGGTGATAATACTTGATGTTCCTGATCGTAATAACCAATCTTAACTTTCGATCCTAGACGCATCTCTCCAGAATCTGCATCTATCAGGCCATTTAGTATCTTTAATATAGTAGTTTTACCTGTCCCATTATTACCAATAATTGCAACTTTTTCTTCTCTTTTGATTTCGAAATCTAAATCAGAGAAAAGCTGTTTGGGACCAAAAGCTTTCGATAATCCCTTAACAGAAAGAACGTCATTGCCACTTATATTATGGGGCTCTAGTTTAATCGATATTTGATGTTGCTCCATAATTGGTTTTTCAATACGATCAATCTTATCTAACATCTTCTCGCGGCTCTCTGCACGCTTAATGGATTTTTCACGATTAAAAGAACGGAGTTTTGCAATAACTTCTTCTTGGTGTTTGATTTCTTTTTGCTGGTTCAGATAATTCTTTAATTGTGCTTCTCTTACAAGAGCTTTCTTATTAGCAAAATCAGTATAATTACCAAGATACATCTGCGATTTCGTATATTCGATCTCAACTACTTTCGTAACGATTTTGTCTAGGAAGTAACGGTCATGGGCAACAATAACAACAGCACCACGATAGTTAAGAAGATAGTTTTCTAACCATGCAATGGATTCCATATCCAGATGGTTGGTAGGCTCATCTAAGAGGATAATATCAGGTGCAGTAAGTAGCAATTTACCAAGGGCAACACGAGTTTTTTGGCCACCTGATAATTTGTCGATTGATTTGCTAAATTCTTCTTCCGTAAATCCAAGACCTTTTAGAATACCAGTGATTTCACTCTGGTAAGCATAACCGTTTTGTAATTCGAATTCGTGATTTAACCTGGCATAAGTAGAAAGCATGGATTCTAATTCGTCGCCAGTAGCTTCCTTCATATCAAGTTCTAACGCACGCATACGATCATATAATTCAATAACGTCTTTTTTTACTTCGAGAAGTTCTTCGTAGATGGAATGATGTGAGGTTAATGCTTGATGTTGAGCTAGATAGCCCATAGTAGCGCCTTTGGCAAATGTAATATCACCAGAGTCAGCATTCATTTCACCGATTATTATTTTAAGGAGTGTAGATTTACCTGCTCCGTTCACTCCGATAATTGCAGTTTTTTCACCTTCGTTGACGTGAAAGGAAACATTTGTAAGTACTTGTTTTCCAACGAAGGATTTATTTATATTATTACATGATAAAATCATGATTATGGTCATCCTTTCTTCGCATTTTTTCAAAGTTCGACGATGTTAATTGCAATCCTATATGAATTGGCGCCGTCGACCTAGATAAGTGCCTCTTGAAAATCATCAGTTATTTTATCATACTTAAGGAATGAATGCTAGACATTTACGCAATTTCTTTCACTCTTTATGTAGAAAATAGGTGCAATTCTTTAGGAAAGATACTATAATATATAAGAAGCTCTTATAAAGTTTCTTTATAGTATAGGATCTTTGTGGAATTAAATATTAATTTCGTGAGACTATATTTACCATGAAGTATTCGGAGGATTTATGGGAATTGAAGTGTTTGGGAATTTGAGGGAGCTCAACTATCTGTCAATTATGGTGCGATTGATTCTAGCACTTTTGTGCGGTGGAATCATCGGTTTTGACCGAGAGAAAAAAGGTAGACCAGCGGGATTTCGAACTCATATATTAGTGTGTATCGGTTCTGCCTTAGTTATGATTACTAGTCAATTTATTATAGCAGTACTAAAGATTGATACGGACCCCACAAGAATGGGAGCACAAGTAATTAGCGGAATTGGTTTCTTGGGAGCGGGAACAATTCTTACCACATCAAAGCAACATGTCAAAGGGTTAACGACTGCAGCAGGTTTATGGGCTTGTTCTAGTATGGGGCTAGCGATTGGGATAGGTTTCTATGAAGGAGCTATTCTAGGTTGTGTCTTCATACTTGCTAGTATGAAGATCTTACAAGGATTTGAAGTGTTCTTACTATCAAAATCAGACATTGTTGAACTCTACATAGAAGTTACTTGTGTAGAAGGAATTGGTTCCATGATTGGGTTTATGAAAGAAAATCAGATGTCTATTATACATTTTGAAACAGTGAGTAATAAAGAGGGTAACTCTACCATTGGTCTATTCGTTAGTGCAACCAAAATAAAAGATAAATCGACTGAGGAAATCATAGAAGTTATAAAAAGCCATGAAATGGTAGCAACGGCATATCATATCTAAAATTGACAAGTAATTAGCGAGTAGTTATAATGAAGAATAAGGGTTTATGATATAAGGAGGGTGCATTGTGTACGAAAAAGAAATATCATTAGCAGTTATCAAAAGACTTCCAAGATACTATCGTTATTTAGGTGAATTGTTGGAAAACGATGTCGTTCGTATTTCATCAAAAGAACTTAGTGAGAAGATGCAAGTAACAGCTTCACAAATTAGACAGGATCTTAACAACTTCGGAGGTTTCGGACAACAGGGCTACGGATATAACGTGGAGTATCTATTCACAGAGATAGGGAAAATTCTTGGACTCGACAGGAAGTACAACGTAATAATTATCGGAGCAGGTAATCTCGGACAGGCATTAGCAAATTATACAGATTTTGAAAGAAGAGGCTTTTTGATCAAAGGTATTTTTGACGTGAACCCAAGACTTGAAGGAATCTCCATACGTGGCAATGAGATTCGAATGATGGAGACACTAGAAGACTTTGTTAAGAATAATAGTGTTCATATTGCGGCATTAACGATTCCTAAAGCAAAAGCTCCTCAAGTTGCGGCTGATTTAGTAAGTTGGGGCGTGAAAGCAATATGGAATTTTGCACCAACAGATTTGAATCTACCTAAGGATATTATGGTTGAGAATGTTCATCTTGCTGAAAGTTTGATGCGTTTATCGTACAACTTAAAAGCGCGAGAAGAGCAAGAGAGAGAAGAAAACCAGTAACTGGATTATGAATGAGAATACTACTTGAGGATCAAAAAGGGGTAACGACTAAGAAATCTAAAGAAAAATTTGGAACTGAAAAGTTGTAAAAGAGGAGAGCTTATGGCGAGAAAAAAGGACAAGAGTATTGAATTCAAGGAAGCATTACATGGCAAGAAATTACCAATACTAACTCTAGATGATCGCTGGTATCAACTTATTCCAGAACATGAGAAGACTGTTGCTATTAAGCAACTTGAGAATAATCTGAATAATCTGCTTAAGAAGCAAGGGAAGATGATTAACGATATAAAAGATATGAAAAAACTCAAGAAGAAGTTAATGAGTGAAATTGTAGCCAATATGGAACCTGATAGTTCTCCAGCTGGTAGGCTGAAGGCTAAAAAGCTGGAGAAAAGCCATCAATTTATAGAGGAAATCAATTCAAAGATGCAAAGTGCAGATAATACGCTTCTTGATATGCCATATGAAATTAAGCGTGCAAACGAGGAACTTATGATTGAGAGTATGAAAGTTTGCTATGCGAAATTGAAACATAATCAGAAGGATATTAAAGAATTAGACCAGTGGATTCGACAGACACGTGAAGCATTAAAAGTAAGAATTATTCAAAAACAGGATAAAGAAATAGAAAATAGCTCTCTTTATTCTTATATGCATGATATACTAGGAAACACAGTACTAGATATATTGGACGACAAAGAGTAAGGATGGAGTAGCGTTGATTATTGGGATTGGTATCGATTTGATAGAAGTCAAACGTGTAGAGAAAGCTTGCGAGAAGGAACATTTCCTTACGAGATGTTTTACGGAACGTGAGATTGATCTTATACGAGAGGATAAAAGAAAGGCTTCGGATAATTTTGCAGTGAAAGAAGCAATTTCTAAGGCATTTGGGACAGGGATTCATGGTTTTGAGCTGAATGAAATGGAAGTGCTTCGAGATGAACTTGGTTGTCCTTATGTAATCCTATATGGGAACGCTCTTAAGATAGCAAAGGAACGTGGTATTACAAAAATCCATGTTTCTATAACAAATACGAAGATATATTCGAATGCTTTTGTAGTAGCAGAAGGGAAAGAATCATGAAATATTTAGTTGATGCTGCCAAGATGAAGGCGATAGATGAGTATACCAGTAATATGCTTGGTATACCAAGCCTTGTGTTGATGGAAAAGGCAGCAATGGCAATTGTTGAGTTAATACGATCAAAGATAACTAGGAATGATCGAATCCTAGCTGTATGTGGGACTGGTAACAATGGTGGTGATGGTATCGCTACCGTTCGCATGTTGAAGGGACTTGGATACAATGCTGATGTACTTATTATCGGTGATGAAAAGCGTGCCACTGACCAGACAAAGCAACAGCTATTTATTGCACGTAATTTGGATGTGAAAGTCTATAACAATGTGAAAGTATCAGAATATACTGTTATAATAGATGCTATCTTTGGAATTGGTCTGTCGAAACCAGTGGTAGGTGTGTTTGAACAAATAATAGAATCAATTAATACGTGTGATAATAAAGTTTTCTCTGTTGATATTCCTTCTGGCATCCATGCGGATAACGGGAAGGTTATGAATATTGCAGTGAAAGCAGATTATACGATAACATTTGGTGTTAATAAGATTGGATTAGTATTATATCCAGGCTGTGAGTATGCTGGTGAAATATTAGTTGCTGACATTGGTTTCCCTAAAAAGGCAATCGAATATGTGAAACCATCTGTTTTTTATTATGAGAAAGAAGATTTAACCAGATTACCATTACGAAAGAACTACTCGAATAAGGGTACCTTTGGTAAGGTGCTAATCATAGCTGGTTCTCGTAATATGTCAGGCGCTTGCTATTTATCTGCTAAAGCAGCCTGTCGTACTGGAGCAGGACTTGTGAAAGTACTAACGGTGGAAGATAATCGTAGTATTATTCAAAGCCTTTTACCGGAGGCGATTCTATCTACATACGATCCAAGCAATTTGAAGAACAAATTAGAAGTTGACCGTATTATTCAAGAGTTAAAATGGGCTACCTCAATTGTTATCGGCCCAGGTATTGGAATATCTGCAGCATCGGATCATTTGCTAGATATCGTTTTGAATCATACAAACGTACCGATTGTTATCGATGCGGATGCTATTACGATGTTGGCAGGTAAAAGCCAGTATATTTCCAAAGATAATGAGAAAGAATGTTATTGTGACATTGATTTACCAGAGAATGTAGTTGTTACGCCACATCTTAAGGAAATGTCTAGGTTATTAGATTGTGAAGTATTCAATGTTAAGGAAAATCTGTTACCAGTTACTGTGAATGCAGTAAAGGGTAAACGGTATGTGTTGGCATTAAAGGATGCGAGGACAATCGTTTCGGATGGAGTTCGTAGCTACATTAATCTATCCGGAAACAATGGAATGGCTACTGCGGGAGCGGGAGACGTATTAACAGGAATTATAGCAGCAATGTTAGCACAAGGTATGGATCGTTTTGATGCTACAGCTCTAAGTGTGTATGTGCATGGACTTGCGGGAGATAAAGCAATTGAATCAAAGAGCGTGTATTCTTTGATTGCAAGTGATATAATTGAAGCACTTCCATTAGTACTTCATGAGTGAATGAATGTATAGCTAACAGTGTAAGGAGGCAGTTTTCATGAATGAATACTACAGAGTTGAGGCTCGGATTAACCTCGATGCAATCTGTAACAATATCGATGAAGTAAGAAGGAATATCAACGATAATACAAAAATTATGGCAGTTATTAAAGCCGATGGTTATGGTCATGGTGCTGTCGCATTAGCAACTGCGTTGAAAGATAAAGTAGATGCTTATGGAATTGCTATTATCGAAGAAGGTATTGAGCTTCGTCTGGCGGGGTTTGAAAAGCCAATATTAATCTTGGGATTTACACCACATCAACAATATGAAGACTTATTAAAATATGATATTAGCCAGACGGTTTTTCAATATGATATGGCAAAAAGGCTCTCTGATATAGCAGTTTCACTTGGAAAGCAAGCTAAGATTCATATTAAAATTGATACAGGAATGACTCGTATTGGATTCAAAGATACGGATGAAAGTATTCAGATTATTAAAGAAATCAGTAAGCTACCAAACCTCATTATTGAGGGGTTATTTACACATTTTGCGTGTGCAGATGAATCAGATAAGACATCTGTTAGGAAGCAGTTAAGTCGTTTTTTAGTATTTGCTGATAAATTGGAAAAGGAAGGTATACATATACCAGTAAAACATGTATCGAATAGTGCTTCTATTATTGATTTACCAGAAGCAAACTTAGATATGGTACGTAGTGGTATAGTTACTTACGGTATGTATCCTTCAGATGAAGTAAACAAGAACAGTTTAATGCTACAACCAGCTTTAACATTAAAGAGTAATGTAGTTTATGTGAAAGAGGTTGAGGCTGGTACGGGAATTAGTTATAATAGTACGTATATTACAGAACATGATAGCGTTATTGCTACAATACCAGTTGGCTATGCAGATGGCTATCCAAGACAACTTTCTTCAAAAGGAAGAGTCTTAATACATGGTAAATCTGTTCCAATCGTTGGTAGAGTATGTATGGATCAGTTTATGGTAGATGTTACGAATATCCCAGATGTAAAAGAAGGGGATATGGTAACGTTGATTGGCCAAGATGGGGACGAATCTATTTCAATAGAAGAAGTTGCAAATCTGGTTGGATCATTTAATTATGAACTTGTTTGTGACATAGGAAAGCGTGTACCGAGAGTATACTATAAAGAAGGAAAGAAAGTTGGTACAGCAGATTATTATAATTGTCTGCATCAAGTTTTAGAATTGTTAATTTAAGTTTAAAGACAAAGTAATTGTTCACTTTACCAACTTATTGAAGTTGGATGCACACAAGATGAAAGGATATTCATTTTGGACTGTAATGTGTAGTGAATGGTTCAAAGCAGTAACTAAGTGAATTTTTTTAGGATTAGAAGTAAGGTATGCCCTGCTATTAGGAGGCTTGTTGTTAGTTAGAAGTAATTTACCAAATAATAACCGTAGAAAAATAGTACACTTTAGGAATACACAGGTCAAAACTGGCAATAATAAAGCTAAAGCCAATAAATGGAGTGTGAATAAAGTGATAATTAAGCGCGGTGACATTTTTTATGCAGATTTGAGACCCGTAGTGGGATCAGAACAGGGCGGCGTTCGCCCAGTGTTAATCATTCAGAATGATACAGGAAATAAACATAGTCCAACAGTAATCTGTGCAGCAATTACATCAAAGATGAATAAAGCGAAGCTTCCTACGCATGTAGAGCTTGATGCAGAGAAATATGGTATTGTTAAGGATTCTGTTATCTTACTGGAACAGATTAGAACAATTGATAAAACTAGACTTAAGGAGAAAGTTTGTCATTTGGATCAAGATGTACTGAAAAAGATTGATAAAGCATTGCTTATTAGTTTCTCTCTAGATACATAAGGTCTGGTATGAGTCAATTGTAGTACATTATAAAGGAGATAAGATTTTACATGGAGGATGGTTATCCGATATTAGGTATCGTTGTAGTTTTGTTACTTCTAGTATTAAAAGCCATTATATCATATGGAGCGAGAGCAATTGAACACATTAATGAAGTAACAGTACGAAAAAGAGCAGAAGATGGAGATGATAAGTCTAAAGTACTATTAGGTTTTATTGAAAAGCCAGATAAATACATGAATGCAGTAGAAGTCATATTGACAACCTCAAGCGTATTAGTGGGATATATCTGTGCTGGAGATATTGCATATACTTTTAGAGATATTGGATTTCCAGAGCAATTTGGTTTGCCAGTTGAGATAACAAAAGAGGCATGGGCAGTTGCCTTCGTATTCTTAGTTTTGTTCATAAGTATTCTTTTTGGTGATGTTTTTCCAAAGAAACTTGCCCTTAAGGATTCTAATAAGGCTGCGTATGGAATTGCGAATGTGGTTCTATTCTTTATTCGATTGGTAACACCAATTGCATTCTTAATTGAGAAGACTACGAATCTAATTTTGCGTTTGTGCCATATTAAACCAGAAGATTTGGAAGAAAATGTTACGGAAGATGAAATCATGTCGATGGTTAATGAAGGCCAAGAACAGGGTGTTCTTGCGTCAAATGAAGCGGAAATGATATCGAATATTATTGAATTCGATGAAAAGGAAGTTAAAGACATTATGACTCATCGAAAAAAGATTGTAGCAATTGATTGTAATCTAACGGTAGAACAGACGTTACGGTTTATGTTAGAGAAGAGCTACTCTAGATTTCCATTGTTTGAAGATGACATTAATAATATTATCGGTATCCTTCATGTGAAAGATGTAACGAGATGTTACATGTCCTCCAAGTTTAAGAATAAACCGCTTAAACTGATTGCAAGAAAACCATATTTTGTTCCTGATACACAGAATATTGATGTATTATTTAATGACATGCAATTAAAGAAAATACATATGGCAATCGCAGTTGATGAATATGGACAAACTGCAGGTTTAGTGGCCATGGAAGATATACTTGAAGAAATCGTGGGTAATATCCTAGATGAATATGATGAAGATGAGAAATTAATTATCAAACAAGGTGAGGGTCGATACTTAATGAAAGGATTGGCTAGCCTTGATGATATTGAGGATACATTAGGTATAGAAATTGAGGAAGAAGATTTTGATACACTGAATGGATTATTAACATCATTACTAAATAGAATACCAAGTGAAGGAGAACATATCTCTGTTTCTTATGCGGGATATCTATTCGAAATTTTGGATGTTAAGTACAAGATGATTCGTTTTGTGCGAGTTACAAAAGAACTTGAGGATGAGCCTATAGAGTTAGGTGAATTAGAGCTAGAATAAAATAGGTATAAACAGTAAAAGAACGCTTAAGGTAGGCGTTCTTTTACTGTGGGTAATACTTCATAGTGTAAAGTATTACCACTCGTATAATAGGGTGGGAGTAGATAGTTGTTTTACTATCTGAATATAATTATAGATTGCAATTGTGTTCATTTTGTGAAATAATCATGAAAAAAGTATGTTAGTTTGTAAAACGATTCACAGTTAAGTTTACGTTAGGAGGCAGGTAAGGTAATTTATGAAAGAAGATGTTTTTGAACCTGAGAATACGGATATGAAAGAAAGTATGGAGAGGGAACACATCTCCCAAAAAGAGAGACAAGCTAGGTATAGGTTATTAATGGATACAGCATTGTTGGCAGGGAAGATTATGTTACAGAGCGGTGCAGAAACGTATCGTGTAGAAGATACAATTTGTAGAATTCTTCATACTTCAGGTCTAGAAACTGCGGAAACATTCGCAACAGTAACGGGCTTGTTTGTTACACTTGCAGATCCAAGTATTGATGCAATTACGAAGATAACAAGAGTAAGTGAAAAACAATCGAATCTTAGTCAAGTATACGAAGTAAATGATGTGTCACGTAGGCTGTGTTGTGGTGTGATATCAGTTGAAGAAGCATATCAAGAATTGTTACGCATTAAGGACAAAAAAGAATATCCAAATAGTATGGTCTATGTGGGAATTATCATGACTTCATCTTTCTTTACCTTATTACTTGGAGGTGGAATTTTAGCTTCTGCCTTAGCAGCGATTAACGGATTGTGGATTGTAGCCTGTAGACACATTGCAGGAAGAGTGAAATTGAATAATTTCATCACGGATATGTTATCCTCTTTTATTATAGCGGTAGCGACGATGTTATATGCACATGTATTAGATAATTCAGTTATTGTTGAAATTATAATCGTTGGTTCTATTATGCCATTAGTACCCGGAGTTGCAATTACCAATGCTATTCGTGATACTTTACAAGGGGACTACCTTTCAGGCGGTAGTCGTGCAATCGAAGCATTCGTTATAGCGGCATGTGTTGCAGTTGGAATTGGTATAGGTTTGGCGTTCGGGGTAGCAGTAGTTGGAGGTAGGATGATATGATTTTACAAATAATTGGTGCATTCCTTGGAGTAGTAGGAATGTCAATCGTTATTGGCGTTCCAAAGAAATTAATACTGTATTCAGGAGCTGTTGGAGCGATTGGTTGGTGGGTTTACTTATTAATGGAGGCCAGTTATCCAACATTAAGTGTTTTGCAAGCCTTTGCAGCTACGATGGTAGTTGCTTTGATTTCTCATATATTTGCAAGGTTATTAAAGGCACCTGGAACGGTTTTCTTAATACCAGGAATCATGCCAATGGTGCCAGGAGCTGGGATGTATCGTACTGCTTACTATGCCTTCAAAGGAAATATGGATTTGTCTTCTTACTATCTATCTCAAACGGTACAGATTGCAGGGGTAATTGCGTTAGCAATCTTTATAATTGATTCTATATTCAAAATTATACAATTGAAGAAACAATGGAGGTAGGTTGTGAGGGCAAAACTCAGTATAGGTGTAACAGGCTTCTTAGTTTACGTATTATGACACGAAACACGTTACGCACCTTAGTACTCCTAAGTGTGTACAGGAAGTTTATCATTAGATGCGGAAACGCCTTCGATTCGGCATCCTGCCTCAGCTCAGGCTGCCACGGCGTCCTTGCCTCGGCTTCCTATGTTACATAGTACACACTAAGAAGTACTAGAGGTGCTTCACTATCGTTTCTAAGTCATAGTACGCCAACTAAGAACCGATTCAACGGATTGAGAGTTTTGTTCAATTGCTATTTCTGAATTATTATCTAGATTTAATAAATGAAAGAAGGTATGGAGCATGATAATAAAAATTCTAGGGATTTTAATACTGCTTCTTATACTTATAATTTGTCTAATAGAAGTGGGATTTTTTCGTTATGCAATTTATCGCTATGGAGTGAAAGTGCCAGATGATGAGCATATGTATACGGGGAGCTGGAAGAAGTTTGAGAAAACTATTCGAGATGGTACGGCTTGGGTAAATAAACAAAATCCAGAGCAAGTTTCTATTACCAGCAAAGATGGGTTGCAGTTAAAGGGATATTTGATACGTGCGAAAAACCCGAAAAGAACCGTAATTTGTGTACATGGTTTTCGTGGAAATGGTTGTAATGATTTTGGAGCAATCTGTAGTTTCTATTATGAAGAGGATTGTAATTTACTAATTATTGATCAACGAGCGCATGGTGCTAGTGAAGGCAAATATATTACATTTGGAATCAAGGAACGATATGATATTGTACAATGGATTTTATTCTTGAATGATAAACTAGGGTCTGAACTACCAATTATATTAGATGGAGTATCTATGGGAGCAGCTACGGTACTGATGGTAAGTGGACTTGAATTGCCCTCTAACGTTAGGGGAATTATAGCTGATTGTGGATATACCTCACCAAGGGAGATATATAAACATGTTGCAAAGGAATACTATCATCTGCCAGCGTTCCCCCTTATTCCGATTTTTGGTCTGTTGTGTCGTGGGATTGCTGGATTTAATATGGGTGAGATGAACACAAAGGAAGCACTGGAGAAGAATACAAGACCAGTGCTATTCGTTCATGGTGAGTCCGATCGATTCGTTCCTTCTTACATGAGTAAGGAAAACTATACAGTTTGTAAAGCAGACCGATATATTGAAACGGTACCGGGTGCAGGTCACGGACAAAGCTATCTTGTTCAGACAGAGCATTGTCAGGAAAAGATCAAGGAATTCTTCGAGCGATGTAGCAGAGCAGTCTAAATCAATACGTTAACTATACTATTCATTAAGGTATTCCTTCTGATATTGTTTCGGAGAAGTACCTTTATTTTCTTTGAAGATTTTGATGAAATAACTTGTTGTGTTAAAACCTACTTGATTTGATATCTCTGTGATATTCAAGTCGGTTGATACAAGAAGCTTCTCCGCTTCCTTCAGACGAATATGATTTACGTAATCATTAAAGGTCATGTTCATAATCCGGTTAAAGAGTCGTGAAAAATAACTAGAACTCATATTACATAGAGACGCCATATCGGGCGTCTTTATTTCATTCATATAATTGTCTGGTACATAATCAAGTGCGGGTTGTAATCTCCTTAGATATAATTCGTCTTCGCTGAACTGGAATATACCGTTTGGATTATTGGTATGAAAATAGCGTAAGATCCATAAAAAGATTCGGCCAATATGATTACGAACAGCCAGTTCATAACCATAATTTTGTTCTTCCATCTCCTTATGAATATCCCATAGTAATTCAGGTATACTTGTATTTATCAGTAAGTCTTTTGTTATTACCTTTTGTTGTTTGGGATTCTCAATCAAGAATGGTAAGGTGTATTTCAATTCTGAATAATTCTGAAACATATTATTATAGATTACTTCAGGCTCAAAACGAAGAACAATATAGTTACCACCGAACTCATCAAGTGCATTGACTTGATGAACCTCCTTGGAGTTAATTAAAATAAGATCACCCTTAGCAAAATAATGGTATTTTCCATTCAGTAATACATTGAAACGACCTTCTAACCCATACAACAATTCAATATAACTGTGAAAATGAGCAGGAAAGGAGATACCTGCACTATGCACCGTATGGATGTCACAGATATAATTGGAGGGAATCCCGTTAATTAACTCCTTTTTTTGTTCTAGATATTCAATCATATAATCTCCTTTCCAATAAAATACGACAAAATAGTTATACTTTTTGATAGGAAAATTATATCATATCTAAACTGGTTTGGCTATAATGTTACTTATCGGAAGGAAATCAAGCACTCACGAAGTGAGTATTTGATTTCACCCGATAAGTAAGCGATAGGACTAAGTTCTAGAGCTTAGGGAAGAACGTAGTGAAGCCCGTAACAAAGCCCGAACAAAGTAAAAAACTTGGCTCGTTGGAGTCATAAGTTAACAATCTAATTTAATTTCACCCGATAAGTAAGCCATAGAACGAAGTTCTAGAGCTTAGGATTAAACAAGGAGGCAAATATGGATCAACAATATATAAAAGAACATAAAATCGGTGTACCTTATGAAGGGTTTGCAGAATTTACGAGAAAAGTAGCAGCAGAAGGTGTGGTATTATTAAAGAACGATAAGAACGTGTTACCACTTCAAAAAGGAGAGAAAGTTTCACTTTTTGGTAGAGCACAGATTAATTATTATCGTACAGGAACAGGTTCAGGTGGTTCCGTTAATGTATTATATACATCAAACATCGTAGAAGGTTTACGTACTAAGAAAGATGTTGAACTTAATGAAAATCTAGTGAGTGTATATGAAGAATGGATTAAAGAAAATCCATTTGATGACGGTGGAAGAGCTTGGGCAGCAGAACCACATTGCCAAAAAGAAATGCCAGTAACGGATGAGTTAGCCAAAGAAGCAGCAAAACATTCGGATAAGGCAATCGTTATTATAGGAAGAAATGCTGGGGAAGACAAAGATAATACACCAGGAGAAGGAAGCTTCCTTTTACAACAAGAAGAGATTAATACTCTTGAAACTGTAACAAAATATTTTGATAAAGTTGTAGTTATGCTAAATGTATCAAATATTATCAATATGAGCTGGGCGGAAGACGAACGTTTCAAAGACAGAATTCAAAGTATTATCTATGTATGGGAAGGCGGTATCGAAGGAGGAAACGCAGTAGCTGATGTATTAGTTGGTGATGTGACTCCATGTGGTAAATTAACAGATACAATTGCATACCAATTGGAAGATTATCCATCTCATGATAATTACGGAGATGCAGATGTAAATCTTTATAGAGAAGATGTGTATGTAGGATATCGCTATTTTGAAACATTTGCACCAGAGAAGGTTCAGTATGAATTTGGATTTGGTTTATCTTATACAACATTTGAGACAAGTGCAAATGCAGAGGTTATTGTTGATAAAGATTCCCAATCGACAATCAAGTTACAGGTTGCTGTTAAGAATACAGGCGCTACTTACGCAGGAAAAGAATCCGTACAAGTGTATGTTGAAGCACCACAAGGTAAACTTGGTCAACCAGCTAAGAAATTAGTTACTTTCGCTAAGACAAAAGTACTTGCTCCTGGTGAAGAACAAAATCTAGTAATTGAGTTCAAGGTAGCTGATTTGGCTTCTTATGATGATAGCGGTGTTACTGGACATAAATCATGCATGGTTCTTGAAGCAGGTGAATATGGAATCTATGTTGGTTCTAGTGTAAGAAATTGCGTGCGTGTGGCATTTAAGACATCTACTGGAGATAAGACAGGATATGTAGTAGACGAGTTGGAAGTAGTAGCACAGTTACAAGAAGCGTTGTCACCAATTAAAGAGTTCACAAGAATGAAACCAGGTAAACGTCTTGATAATGGAGCCTATGAGCTTACTTATGAAGCTGTTCCAACAAGATCGTATTCCATGAAAGATAGAATCGAGAAAAACTTACCACCAACATATCCTCAAACAGGAAACAAGGGAATTACCCTTCGTGATGTTGCAGATAAGAAAGCTACCATGGAGGAATTCATCGCGCAGTTAACAACTGCTGAATTAGCAACCATTGTACGTGGAGAAGGTATGTGTAATGTTAAGGTAACACCTGGAACTGCAGCAGCATTTGGTGGAGTTGGTGATTCCTTATTCGGATATGGAATACCACTAGGTTGTGCAGCAGATGGACCATCTGGTATTCGTATGGAAGGTGGATACAAGGCAACACAAGTACCAATCGGAACTTTGTTAGCAGCTACTTGGGATGCAGAATTAATTGAAGAGATGTATGTATTTGAAGGAAAAGAATTACTTCGTAATGAAGTAGATACGCTATTAGGACCAGGTATGAATATCCGTAGACACCCATTAAATGGCCGTAACTTCGAATATTTCTCAGAAGATCCTATTATTACAGCAAAATTTGCTACAGCACAAGTAAAAGGTATTCTAGCTGGAGGATCTACAGGTACATTAAAGCATTTTGCATGTAATAATCAAGAATATCGTCGTAGTTTTGTAGATGCGGTGGTATCAGAACGTGCACTTAGAGAAATCTACCTAAAAGGTTTTGAAGTTGCCGTGAAAGAGGGCGGAGCCAATTCAATCATGACAACATACAATCCTCTTAATGGTTTTTGGAATGCATCGAATTACGACTTGAATACAACAGTACTTCGTAACGAATGGGGATTTAATGGTATCGTTATGACTGACTGGTGGGCTAAGATGAATGATCCAATTGAAGGCGGAGAAGGTACTGCAACGAATACAGCCGCTATGGTTCGTTCTCAGAATGATTTGTACATGGTTGTTGCAAATGATGGAGCGGAGATTAATACTTGGAATGATAATACCGTTGAATCAGTTAAGAATGGTAGTTTAACAATAGGTGAATTACAACGTTGTGCTATGAATATCTGTGAGTTTTTGATGCATGCACCTGTGTTCGGAAGAAAGCAAGATTTCAGTTCTTCAGTACAGTTCTACTCCCCTATGGAGAAGAAAGTGGAAGACGGGGAAGTTGTGAATATTGCGAAGAATAATCAAGTTCCAATGAAGGAAAATGGTAATAGTATTATTGAAGCAAAAGCAGGAACTTACCTGTTAGTAGGTAAAGTACGTAACAATAAGGGAAATGAGGCACAATCTGCATGTAAATTATTGATTAATGGAGAGACTGCTTTAGTAATGCAAGTGAATGGAACAGATGATAAATGGACTTTAATTCGTCTTACACGTGTAGAACTTGGTGATGGACAATATGAAATCGGTCTATCTGGAATGACAGATGACATGAAAATTGAACATATTGAGTTTAGAGACATTGAATAATCTGGATATATTGCAAATATAAAGAAGATGAATTAAGGTAGAAAACTCCCTCACATTGTTTAAGATCAAACAATGTGAGGGAGTTTTACATTACTGCTTGCTTGTCTGTTGTAAAAATTGCGTTGGAGTTTGGCCAACGCTTTTTTTGAAGGCTTTACTAAAATGATATTCATCATTAAATCCAACTATTTGCGCAATTTCATAAGATTTCATGGTACCAGTCAGCAGAAGTTCCTTTGCCTTGTTAATACGTATAGTATTTAGATATCCGAAGATAGTAAATCCAGTTTGTTTTTTGAATACTCGGTTTAGATAATCAAAATTAATATTCAATTTATTTGAAATCAGATCACCCGTTAATTTCTCACCATAGGAACTACGTAGTAGCAAAAGAAGTTCCCTGGTCTTATTCATCTGTCCAGAGATCGTACCTCGACTGTTGGTCTCATGAAAAACTTTTTCTGAAAAATAAGAAGAAAGAATAGTAAGTATCTCGATTAATTTACAGGAACAAATGAGTTTGAAATGTTCATTTTGCCCATTAAATGCAAACAATGCTTCTTGCATATATTGATCAATCCGAGTTAAAACACTGGAATCTGTAATACAAAGGTCCTTGGGAATAAACAATTTGGATTGGGTATAAGGTTCATAACTAAGAGGATCGCAGTTGTAGAAAAGACGCTTATTTGCAAGTAGGATACTTTCAATGGTATCAAACTTGCTACAGTCAAAGGTGGTAAATGTATTCTCTGAGAACTGTATGTAATAATAGTCACATGAACTTTCCTTATATCCTTCGTGCGGATAACCAGGTTCTAGCAAAAGTATATCTCCAGCATGCAGCTCATATTCATAATCACCTTCCTTGAGGTACAAGGTTCCAGAATTAATGATATATAGAATATATTCGTCGGTTACACGGCTAAGATGAGTCCAGTGTTCGGGTGTAATATTACGACTCATATAGGATACCTTAGGTAGGTTGTCTGTCTGTAAACAAAAATACACGGTTCATCACTCCTTTGAAAGTACTGTACCACATATGATGTATTATGTAAATACAATTATAAGTCGTTATAGTACAAGAGATGGACGGTCTGCTACATTTTAATTTAAAACAATAAGGGTTAAAATAAAATCAACAAAGACCTAGTAAAGTTTAAAGTTTGAAAGGAGATATAAGATGTATCAAGCGAATAATAACAGATATGAACATATGAAATATAAAAAATGTGGAAACAGCGGGGTGAAATTACCTCGTGTTGCCCTTGGGTTATGGCACAATTTTGGATCTGTAGATCCTTATGAAAATCAAAGAGCGATGATTTTCGAAGCATTCAATCAAGGCATCACACATATTGATTTGGCCAATAACTATGGTCCAACACCTGGATCAGCAGAAGATAATTTTGGACGAATTATGGAAAGTGATTTACGTCCATATAGAGATGAGATGATTATCTCAACGAAGGCTGGATATGGAATGTGGGAAGGCCCTTATGGAGATGGTGGATCAAGAAAGTACCTTATGTCAAGTTTAGACCAAAGTTTAAAGAGAATGAAACTAGATTATGTTGATATCTTCTATCATCATAGATTTGATCCAGAAACTCCATTAGAAGAAACAATGGGTGCTTTATCAGATATTGTTCGTCAAGGAAAAGCACTATATGTAGGTATCTCCAACTATAATTCAGAACAGACAAGAAGGGCAGCAGAGATCTTAAAGGCCAATGGAACACCATTGCTCATTAATCAAGTATCTTATAGTATGATGAATCGTTGGGTGGAAGAAGACCATTTACTAGATACGTTAGATGAAGTTGGAGCAGGTAGTATTTGCTTTAGTCCTCTTGCGCAAGGAGTATTAACGGACAAATATCTACATGGAATTCCAGAAGGAAGTCGTGCTACAAGGAACTTTTTCTTACACGAAGATAGTATAACTCCAGAAGTTGTAGCCAAAGTTACTAAGTTAAATGAAGTGGCAGGAGATAGAGGACAGACATTAGCACAGATGGCACTTTCTTGGGTATTACGTGATCGAGTTACAACAGTATTAATCGGTGCAAGTAGAGTAGAGCAAATTAAAGATAATGTCGGCATCGTAGATAAGTTAGAATTTACAGAAGCAGAACTTCAATTAATTGAGGAAATTTTAGCAAATAAATAAGTAGTTAATATAAGTAACAATAGAAATAATCAAAATAAAGATAAGGTCCTGTTAAGCTTGTATGCTTTTTAGGACTTTATTTTTGTTTACGACAGTGGGTGTTTATACAATATGGTTTAACTTGACATATTTAGTAAAAAGTATTATAACATTGTTATATAACGACGTTATAATACTTTTTCTAAATATAATATCAATGTATTACAAAGAATAATTCTGATAACAGATCACGTATCTAGATTAAGAGAAGGAGTATGTTTGTATTATGCCACCGAAAAACAAAGTAGATAAAGAACAAATTATTGAAGCCGCATTTGACATAATGAAGAAGGAGGGATTTGAAGCTATTACAACGAGGAGGCTTGCTGATATTCTTCAGTGTTCCACACAGCCAATCTATTACATATTCAAGAATATGGAGGACTTAAAGAAGGAAGTCTACGTAAAGGCATGTAAGTTTTTTGAACAAGAAGTATATAAGAGAAAAAATCCTAACGATATTGAATTCTTAGCAGTAGGAGTATCGTATATAATGACAGCCAAAGAAGAGAGAAATCTATTCCGATTTATTACTATGGGAAATAACTATTCCTTACAAGGAGTTAAGGAGCTTGTGAAAGGGGCCAATCTACCTAACAAGGAATCATATCTATTCTTAAACATGTGGATTTATGCCCATGGTATTGCCACCATTGTAGCAAGTAACGATGTAGGAGTGAAGGAAGAGAATGTAAGGGAATTATTATTAAAGGCGGAGCAAGGATTTGAAAAGGTATATTCTTAGTGGAATGGGATAAATGTAAAGGTAAATCTTTTCACGTACTTTGTGATTGTGAGCTAAAGTACGCATGTTTTAGAATGAAAGAGAGGTAATTCATATGAATGATAAATTAAAGATTAATAAAGAAAGAACATGGGTGTATTCACCAACACCTAATATAGTAATTAAAACAACAATTAACGCAATAATACATAAAGAAGAATTGCAGACGGCTGTTAATAAGGCAGCAGACGCTAATGAGATTCTTAGTTGCTGTATTGTGTTCGATTCGAATCATGAGGCTTATTACAAACCACAAACTAATGGTAAATATTTCGTAGAAGCGTATGTGGAGCCGTGGCAAGAAGTTGCATTAAAACAAGCAAAAGAACCTTTCAGACCGGAACAAGGTAATTTAATTCGGTTTTTCTATTCTTATAAAGAGGGTAAAACGGAGCTGCTTTTGGTTGCTCACCATCTAATGGGAGATGGGATCTCATATGCCTATCTTGTACAAGATATAATGCGTGCATTAACAGGGAAAGATATAGAGACTAAACCGATTGAATTATTTCAGATGGAGGACCTACCAAGGAAGAGCAGATTAACTTTTCTAATGCGAATTATGATGAAAGGGCTGAACAAGAAGTTTAGTAAGACGGGAAAAGTGTTTACCTCAGATGAGTACCATAACATGGCGAAACGATATCAAGAAAATGTAGATACCCATATAGTAACCAAAACATTTTCAAAAGAAGAATATGTACATATGAAGGAGTTATCAAAGAAGAATAATGTAACTCTAAACACGGTGATCGTAACGGCATTGTTAAAAGCTGCGAATATGAATTCAGATATTGGTCATGCCGTTAGTATTCGAAAGCCAGGTTATGAAGGTATGGGAAACTTCGCCACAGGTGTTTCAACACAAAACAAATATGATTGTGGCAAGAGTTTTTATGAAAATGCTCATATGGTGCAAGATGAACTATATAAGAAATTACGTAATGAAAAGAAAAAATACTTTCTACTTCAGTTCATGGGCGGCATCACAGGAAGTTTACAAGATGCAATTTATTTTGCTGCATGCGACGGATATGAGAATAAAACAGCAAAGCAACTGGCTTCTATGTTTGGTTATCTTGGTAATCCTAAGGGAATTAGTGTAACCAATTTGACGAAATTACCGATTCAAGGTACCTATGGTGATTTACAATTACTTGATTTCACGTTCGTTCCACCTCTTGTGTTGAATTCCCAGAGAATAATCGGTATCGCTACGATCGGAGAAACGATGACGGTTACTCTTCAAATTAAGAAGGACGAAAAGGAACAAGAAAATCTACGTTTCTTTAAGGAAGCTATGGAAGTTCTGTGCGATTCTGTAATGCAACTTACAAAGTAAAAATGTAACTTACCGCACCTAACATTGAAAGAATATTGCGATTCGAGTATTCTCTACTTATCAAGAAACCTTGACCACAAGATGGAGGTAAATAGAAAAAGTTATTTATCAAATTGGTCAAATAAATAGATGAAGGAGAGAGTATAATGATAGGAATATTTTTAGTAGTAGCGGTTTTACTAGAATTAGCGGCGATGGTATTTAGCATAGGGACAAAGAAAGATTATAAATTATATCGAGCAATTGCGTATTGTGTATGCATGGTGATTGGTACATTACTTATCTTCACTGGATGTGTGGAGTGGACGTTTCGGGTGAAAGTACTATATCTAATTATGAGTATACAAGTAGTATGGGCAATCTATATATTGATCAAATATAAAAGGAAAAATAATTTTGAGGAAATAATTAATTTTCGTATAAGTAAGACTGTAATGCGATTTGTCCATAGAACATTTATAATTTTAATCGCATTCATTCCTTTGCTTATATTCCCAAGTTATCAGCCAATTGAGCCAACTGGTTCGTATGAAGTAGCAACGGCGAGACGTACCATAATAGATGAAAGTCGTGAGGAAACATATGCTAAGGCAGGCGTAAAGCGCAATGTAACGATGGATTTTTGGTATCCAGATGTAGAAGCTGGAGAAGAAAATCAGCAATTTCCGTTAGTGATATTCTCACATGGGGCATTTGGAATTGGAAACAGCAATCGTTCCACATATGAAGAATTGGCTAGTCATGGATATGTTGTATGTAGCTTGGAGCATCCCTATCATTCGTTTGTGTCAAAACAAACGAATGGCAAAAGTGTGTATGTAAACTTTGCATTCCTAAAAGAGGCCGTGAATGCAAGCAATGGAGAGTATTCCGAAGAAGAAAACTATGAGATTACGCAAAAATGGTTGAAAATCCGTACGGAAGATATGAATTTCGCATTGGATACTATTCTTGCAGGTGTGAATCAAGTAGATGCTAAAACTATGAAAGGAGTTCAGGATAAGGAAGCCAATTTATCGAATTCAAAAAGTACGACGGAACAGATGCAGATTCTTTATTCTTTAATTGATAAGAATAAAATTGGTGTCTTTGGCCATTCATTAGGAGGAGCTACCGCAGCTGCAATTGGAAGAGAGAGAAAAGACATTGATGCGGTAATTGTAATTGATGGAACTATGTTTGGGGAAGTTATTGGAGTTGTAGAGGGTAAAGAGCAACTTAATCAAACTCCATATCCAGTTCCGATATTGAATATCTACAATGAAAGTCATTACACAGAAGCTTTAACAGTGAAAGATACGTATGCCAATATGGTAGCAACTGACTATGCCAAAGATGCTCGTTATACCGTAATCAAAGATTCTGAACATATGAACTTCACAGACTTGCCACTGTTTTCACCGTTCTTAGCAAAACAGTTGGGTACCGGTAAGATTGATGTAAGACATTGTATAAAGAAAATGAATGAAATTGTGTTAACATATTTTGATTATTATCTCAATGGAGAAGGCTATTGTGAGATAGCAAGTCAGTATGAATAGAGTATAAATCGCTTAACAATTTACTAACTGTATATAGAAAATATGATATAATTAAGGAAGTTATTTCAAAATCAGAAAATACAATTAGCAAGGAGTTAGAGCATGCAAGTACGTGTACATAAGATTGACAGGGAATTCGAGGAACAAGTCGTAATAGAATGCCATGAGGTACGAACAGAGATTGCTGACATTGTTACCTATATTAAATCCAAAGGAAATACATTGCCTGTTTACGAAGAGGATAAAGAATATAAAGTACCAGTACAAGACATCTATTATCTTGAGTCCGTAGATAATCGTGTATATGTATATCTGAAAAAGAATGTTTATGAGTTGAAGATGAAACTATATGAATTCGAAGAACTGTATGGGAGATATGAATTCATTCGTTGTTCCAAATCGGTAATCGTAAATCTACTAAAGATTGACCATCTAAAGCCAGCGTTGAATAGTCGATTTACTGCACGTTTAATCAATGGCGAAGAGGTAATTATATCAAGACAGTATGCAAGTAGTTTTCGAAAGAAGATTAAGAAGGCAGGTAGTGCATCATGACAAAAAAATATTTTGCAATTAAATTACTGAATATGTTTTTTATAATAACAACACTAATTACCATTGTAATGGGAGTCATGGGGCTAATCTGGGAGCGTGATCGATTACTTACCTATGAAGTCATGTTTTCACCTGTGATTATAGGCTTTATCTCCGTTCTACCATCTATTGTAATGTATTCAAAGAAAGAGCTAACATTACGCCAAATAGTAATCCGTAAAGTCCTTCATCTACTCTTATTAGAGATCGAACTAATTGCATTCTCTAAAATTGCGGGTATATGGAATAAAGTAATCGGTCTTCCGTTCGTGGTATCCATTCTCATTGTGGCAGTTTTGGTCCAAGTATTCTTATGGCTAATAGGACTACTAAGGGCGAATACGATTACAAATGAGTTAAAGGCTTTTCAGAAGGAGTATAAGAGAAATAATTAGAAAAACGCTCAAGTGTACAATTGGGAAGTATGAAAAATCGCCATTCTATAGTTTTATAGAATGGCGATTTTTCCCTTGACATTCCTACTCACTCGATGTAAAATTAATTCATATAATTCCTAGTTAAATAATATGAATACAAAGTAAGGAATAAGTAGCAACTATTTCAACTGGTGTGATAGTATATATAAGTTCCCAACCTTGAGAGGAGTGTGCTGTTATGATGAAACGAATATTATGCTTTGGAGATTCCAATACATATGGATATAGACCTGACGGACTTGGTAGATATGATGAAAAGATACGATGGACAGGGAGAGTACAAGAGATTCTTGGTAGAGATGAGTACGCCATAATTGAAGAAGGATTATGTGGAAGAACAACGGTTTTTGAAGATGAGATACGCCCAAACCGTAAAGGAATTGATGCGATTCGTATGGTAATAGAATCCCATAATCCAATCGATATCGTCTTCATTATGTTAGGAACTAATGATTGCAAGACAAGATATGGTGCGTCTGCTGGCACGATTGCAAAAGGAATTGAACAAATTATAGAGACTGTTCGTCAGTTTGCAGGAAGCCAGACAAGGATTGTGATATTATCGCCAATTCATCTAGCAAGAGGAGTAGGAGAAGAAGGATTTGACCCTGAGTTTGATGAAAAATCGGTGGAGGTGTCTCTACAGCTTTCTAGAGAGCTTAGAAAGATTGCACTGAGTAATAATTGCTCTTACCTTGATGCTTCTACAGTAGCAAAGCCTAGTGAAACCGACCGTGAACATCTAGATGAAGAAGGACATAAGCAATTAGCGAATCTAGTAGTTGATAGGATTAGAGAACTAACAGAAGGGTTTTATTATGGGATTATATAATCAAAAAAATATGGAAGAAATCTATATTAACTATAAAATAGAGATGATTTGCTAATAGAGGTTAGTGAATTATCTCTATTTTCTTTTGGTAGTAAAATCTATGTGCCAAATTTGAACCTTGTGTAATTCGAGATAAACTAAAAGTTACTTGTAATGTTGACATAAATATACAGATATACTAATATATAGAATACAACTGTTATGTTGAATTTGAACAAGTACCTCTAGAAGAAGAAATCATACTGACACAGGCTGAATTGGTATGTGTATTAGCATTATATATGGTTTATTAAGAGTATTAATTATTTTTCGAATTATAAGAATTAAGAAGTTGTTCAGATTGGTTAAATATAGAGAAGGTGGGGGTGTGACGATGGCAACAGGATTCAAAAACATTGTATTAGGACTTATATTAGCAACCTTTCATATAAACCTAGGTACATTACAGATCGTTCCAAGTTTTGTCGGTTGGATTCTTGTAGCGATGGGCGTTGATTCCATAGCAAAAGCGGAAGGGAATGAATTATTTACTAAAGCAAAAAATATCAGTGTATTATTAATACTTCTAACATTGTTAGGTCTCATAAAGGTTAATCCAATTATCACATTCAGAAGTCCATATATGTTGCCAACGCTAATGGCCTTAATTGAACTATTCTTCATATATTACTTCTTCCGTGGTATAACTGAGATGTTAAAAAGGAAAGGTAAAATTAAGCAAGTCTGTGATAATGAAAAAATGTTAAGTGGTTACACAATACTCCATATAATAGGGATATTGATTATGTGTATTTGCTGGTTGACTTCTAGTAGTATGACGGGAGCATTAATTGGCATTTACATGGTAGCGCTTAGAATCTACATTATATACCGGGTGAATAAGACTGGGAAAGATGTTAACAAGTGAAGTAGTATCTGAGAATGGGGACTATTGATAAATGATATTTGCCTATACAAAAGAAATATTAGTATGATAGAATGGTCGTAGATAATTAAAGAATTAGAGGAGAAATCATTGAAAATTACAGTTTTATGTGTAGGAAAAATTAAAGAAAAATACTTTACGTTAGGAATCGACGAATATGCAAAGAGACTAAGTCGCTATTGCAAACTTGAAATAATAGAAGTACCAGACGAGAAAACTCCTGATAATGCGTCTGAAAATGAAGAACTCCAAATCAAAGCTAAAGAAGGGGACAAACTACTTAGATACATCAAGGACAATGCTTATGTCATTGCCCTTGCTATTGATGGTAAGATGTTAACAAGTGAAGAATTATCTGAGAAGATGGAACAGTTAGGTATCAATGGTGATAGCAATGTTGTGTTTATTATAGGTGGCTCTCTTGGCTTAGATAAGAGGATTTTAGATCGTGCGGATTATAAGTTGAGTTTTTCAAAGATGACGTTTCCGCATCAGATGATGCGAATGGTGTTACTTGAGCAGGTGTATAGGGGGTTTAGAATTATGAAGGGGGAACCGTATCATAAATAAGTAGAGTTTTACTGTATTTGGAAAAAGAAGACGAATTATTTGGATTCAACCGTCTTAAAGCTGTGAAAAGACTATCTCTTGATGTGAAAGCATTGTGAGGTGGTCTTTTTTATTGGTGGAAAGGTATTTGATAGTTGAAGATTTATCTTTGACAAACGAGTATACTTGTAAGGGAATATTGCTAGTTAACTCAAGAGTATTATATTAAATAAATTAAAATCGCATTATATAGGACATTTAAATAATACTAGAAAAATTTAACATATATATAGTTGAATAGAGGATGAAAATGATATATTATAGTATAAAATGGAATGACGAAAAGATAGATGATACAGTGTATTATAGTAATAATATGTAATTAATATTTTGGTAGATTTATATTGCAAATAAGTTGTCTTTAGGAGGAAGGGAATATGAGTAATATGCGTCTGGTTAGATATCGAGTAGAAAAGTACAAGTCTGTTATGGATAGTGGTTGGATTGATTGTGATGATGTTACTACGTTAGTCGGAGTAAACGAGGCTGGGAAGTCCAATTTGCTATTAGCTCTTTGGAAACTTAATCCAGCTAAGGGAGGGGAAATTGTATTTTCTGATGATATGCCGGTAAAGCTGTTTTCTGAGTTACGTAATGCTGAAAAAAAGCCCCAATTCATCCATGCGATATTTGAGATAACATCTGAATTTGTATTAGAAAAAATTTCAGAATTATCGGGTTTTTGTCCTGACTCGGTTCGTACCGTTAGCATTTCTCGTGACTATGATGGAGTTAGATTTGTTTCTTTTCCCGACGCTAAAGCATATGATAAATTGCCGGTAAGTGAAACAGTTACATTGCTTCAAAAAGAATTGTCAGTCACCACAGAATTGGATGAAATGGGAAAAACTGAAGAAGGAATTAAATCAGAAGCAATAGAAAAAATCAATACAGCTTTAAAAATTGTTGAGGGCAAAGACTATATTTCTAATAGTGATGCAACTTCTCTCTATGATGTGTTCGATGACATTCACGGCAAAGTTATGCAAACATCAAAAATTCGGCCAGTACTGATTCAACTTAAAGAATATTTCTCGGAAATGAAATCTGGTTTTGAACGGCCAAATCCCTCATTAATTGAAGAAGTTCGTGAGATTGTATTTTCTAATATGCCCAAGTTTGTATATTACTCGAATTATGGGAACCTTGATTCAGAGATTTATTTACCACATGTGATTGATAATCAGAAACGGACTGACTTAACTGGGATTGCAGAGGCGAAGGCAAGAACGCTTAGGGTCCTATTTGAGTACGTTAATCTTGACCCAAAAGAGATATTAGAAATGGGTAGGGATGCCCAAGGACGACTTGATGGAAACGGTAATCAAATTGAGCCACCTTCGGAAAAAGAGATACAACAGCGAGCAGAAAAGAAAAAAGAGAGAGATGTCCTTTTACAATCAGCCTCTACTAAATTAACAAGAGATTTTCGTGAATGGTGGAATCAGGGAAATTATAATTTTGATTTCAGAGCGGATGGAAAACACTTTAGAATCTGGGTTTCTGACGATGTACGTCCTGAGCGAATTGTTTTGGAAAATCGTAGTACTGGACTTCAGTGGTTCATGAGCTTTTATCTTGTTTTCTTAGTTGAAAGTGAAGAAGCTCATGCCGGCGCAATTCTCCTTCTTGATGAGGCTGGTCTGTCTCTTCACCCGCTTGCACAAAAAGATTTATCATTATTCTTTAGCAATCTTGCGAAAACAAATCAAATTGTTAATACTACGCATTCACCGTTTCTTATCGACATAAACCATGTGGAGAGAGCGAAAGTCGTATTTGTTGACAAAGACGGTTATACAGTAGTATCTAACGATTTGAGAGCGGCGGAAAGTAGATTGAAAACAAATTCGGTTTATGCTGTGCATGCAGCCCTTGGGTTGTCTGTGTCAGACATATTATTGCAAGGATGTCGTCTTGTAATTGTTGAGGGACCATCAGATCAATATTACTTTAATGCAATTAAATTGTTTCTGATTTGCAAAAAGCTAATAGAGCCTAAGCAAGAAATTATTTTTGTTCCCTCTGGAGGAGTCAAAGCTGTTGGAAGTTTGGCAAGTTTACTATCTGCAAAAAATGATTTGCCGAGTGTGATCCTTGATTCTGATAAAAGTGGACGGGATTTTAAGGATAAGCTTTGTCGTAACCTTTATGCAAGTGAGCCACATAAAATTCTTGAGATTTTTGATTTTAATAAAGTTTTAGATTCTGAAGTCGAAGATATTATACCTTTCCATCTATTACAGCGTCCCATTGATAGAATATTTAATAATATCGAATTGGACTTTAGCGAAGTATATAATCCTAAGACACCAATCATTCCACAATTAGAGAAATTTGCAGGTGACAATGCAATTAGCCTACCTAATGGTTATAAAGTTGAATTGGCACGTCAATTCAAACAAATATTACAGAACCAGATGGATAAATATGATGACGATACTGTGATATACAGATGGAAGACTATTTTTGACTCACTGTTACAACAGTAACGAAACAGTTAATGATTTGGAACTTAATTCTATTGAATAGGGGTGACATATTTGTACAGCGACAACTGGTTAAGTTTGGGCTATATTTATGGTGAACGGCTTAAAGTTTCAAAGTAGTTGACTATAAAGTTTGGACAGATAAAAGTAATAAAGTTGTTGGGGTTACAGTAAATTGTGAATTGTCGAATAATTTTCATTATGAATTATCTATTGATGAATGACTGAAATTTCAAGAAAAAGTTTTGGGAATCACTAGCTTAGAAAAAACACAGAAGTTATTCGGAAAATTCTTATGTGAGAATAATGATATATTTAGTTTTGAAGATACATTGAAATTATACGGAATTAAGTATGATAAGATTGCATTTTATTAAGATTTTTTCTATTACGCTTGTTAGTAGAAGACATATGCGTGATTAGGCTCAAGTCGTAGGACTTGGGTCTTTCTTTGTCACTCGATGGTCGTTAAGTGGCAGGAAAGTCAACAAAGTGTCGGAATTGTAATTTTAATATACAATGATTTGGAATGGGAAATTGGAGGAATGTGTTAACGAAGAGGGGGAGTGGTAACAGAGGTTTGGTCATTTGATTGACATCAAGTGGCTAAATAAAAAATGTAGATTTTACTTATCAATTGTTAATATTTATTATAAATGGTACAATTACATTAAGAGTTCGATTGTGAAGAAAAATTGTGAAATAATAGATAGGAGAAACAAAATGGCAACAGGAACAACAAACGTGGGATTTGAAGATAAATTATGGTTAGCTGCAGATAAGTTGCGTGGTAGTATGGATGCATCTGAGTATAAACATGTAGTGCTTGGACTTATCTTTCTAAAATATGTGTCAGACTCTTATAATGAAAGGCATATGGAACTGGTGAAAGAAGGCTCAGGTTTTGAAGAGGACAAAGATGAATATACTGCTAAAAATATTTTTTATGTTCCACTAGAGGCAAGATGGAGTACGATTGAAGCATATGCTACTTCACCTGAGATTGGCAAGATAATTGACCATGCAATGGAGTTAATAGAAAAAGAAAATAACTCTCTAAAGGGAGTATTAAATAAAAATTATTCAAGACCTGAACTTGATAAAACTAGATTAGGTGAGCTCGTTACTCTTTTTACAAATATCGAAGTTGGTACGGATATAGCAAAGGAACGAGATGTCTTAGGAAGAGTTTATGAATATTTTCTAAGCAAGTTTGCAAGTGTAGAAGGAAAATTAGGTGGTGAATTCTATACACCTTCTTGTATTGTACGTACATTAGTAGAAATCATTGAACCATTCAAAGGTAGGGTATTCGATCCTGCTTGTGGTAGTGGAGGTATGTTCTGTCAATCTGCGAAGTTTGTACAGGAGCATCAAGGAAATATTCGAAACATATCGGTTTATGGACAGGAGAGTAATCCAACTACTTGGAAATTGGCAAAGATGAATCTTGCTTTAAGACAGATCGATGCTGATCTAGGTACTCATAATGCAGATTCCTTCCATGAAGACTTACACAAGGCTTTAAAGGCAGACTTTATCCTAGCAAATCCACCATTTAACATTTCAGATTGGGGTGGGGAGAGATTACAAGAAGATGTAAGATGGAGATATGGGACTCCACCTACTGGAAATGCAAACTATGCATGGTTACAACATATGTTGCATCATCTGAATACTGCAGGTGGTGTATGTGGTACAGTTCTTGCTAATGGTTCACTTAGTTCAAATACATCTAACGAGGGAAATATTAGAGCCAATATGTTGCGTGGTGATGTAGTTGAATGTATTGTAGCTATGCCAGGACAACTTTTCTATTCTACGGGCATTCCAGTATGTTTATGGATCATGAGAAAAGGAAAATCAGAGTCAATAAAGGATAAAGTTCTTTTCATTGATGCAAGAAATTTAGGACACATGATTGATCGTAAAGTTAAAGAACTTAGTGAAGAGGATATTAAGAAAATTGCCAATACCTATCATTCATGGAGAAATGATGATGGATATGATGATGTTCAGGGATTTTGTAAAGTTGCATCTATTGATGAAATATCAGAGAATGATTACATTTTAACTCCAGGACGCTATGTAGGAATTGAAGAAGTAGAAGATGATGGCGAGCCATTCGAAGAAAAGATGACAAGACTTACTACAGAACTATATGGTTTGTTTGAAGAATCACATAAACTAGAAGCTGAGATTTGTAAAAAGCTTGCTGCTATTGGATACAGTAAATAAGATAAATTGTGATTTATCGGACTAAAAGTATTTCAATAATAGACTTGATATAAGCTGTTGTTACGGTAATATACCTACTACAAAGGAGGTTATTACTATGAACCAAGAGATTATTAATTCAATAATGTATCAGATGAGCCGGCATTTGGACAACCAACAGCAAATGAAATTAAAACAAGTTCTAGAGCAGGCCATAAATAATAATGATGAGTCAGAAGATGATTCATTTGAACTTTTGAATCGTTTTATAGCAACAAAAAAGTTAGAGGGACGTTCAGATAAGACGCTTAAATACTATAGGAACACTGTTAACAAGATGTTGATAGCAATAGATAAAAATGCTAAGGCTATTACAACGGATGATCTAAGAACGTATCTTACAGATTATCAAAGTAGAACAACTGTTAGTAAACAAAGCGTAGATAATGTGAGGCGTAACCTTTCAAGTTTCTTTACTTAGTTAGAAGATGAAAATTATATTATGAAAAGTCCGGTTAGAAGGATTCGTAAGATTAAGACAACTATTCCGGTTAATGAAACATATTCAGATGATGAGATGGAAAGATTAAGGGATTCTTGTACTGAAATTAGAGATTTGGCTATGATTGATTTATTATCATCAACAGGTATGCGTGTAGGGGAATTAGTATTACTTAATCGAGAAGATATAGACTTTAATGAACGAGAATGTATTGTTCTCGGAAAAGGTGATAAAGAAAGAATTGTATATTTTGATGCAAGAACCAAGCTACATCTGCAAGAATATTTGAATAGCAGAAAAGATGATAATCCAGCGTTATTTGTAGGGTTTAGAGCACCGCATGAGAGACTTGAAATTGGTGGCGTTGAGGTTAGAATTCGCAAGCTTGGAAGAAATATTGGTGTCAAAAAATGCCATCCTCACAAATTTAGAAGAACGATGGCAACAGTGGCAATAGACAAAGGAATGCCTATAGAGCAAGTGCTGAAACTCTTAGGTCATGAGAAGATAGATACGACTTTGCATTATGCAATGGTAAAGCAAAGTAATGTAAAGAATGCACATAGAAAATACATTGGGTAGGTGATTGAATGATTAACTGGAAAGAAACTAGAGTTGGAGATATTGGAAAAGTTATTACGGGAAAAACTCCTAAAACTAGTGTTGATGAAAATTATGGTGGTGATATTCCATTTATAACCCCATCTGATGATATGACGACAAAGTATATCTTCGCAACAAATAAAAAATTAACTGATAAGGGTGCCCAATCAGTTAAAAATAGTATAATACCTCCAAATACAATTTGTGTAAGTTGTATTGGTTCGGATTTGGGAAAAGTTGTTATTTCAACAGAAACATCAGTAACAAATCAGCAAATAAACTCTATAGTTTTAAATGAAAATGAATATGATTTAGATTTTATATATTATATTATGACGAGTTTAGGCAAAGTGATGAATCATCACAGTAAAACATCTACAGCAGTTCCGATTGTGAATAAAACACAATTTTCAGATTATACATTTCTATGTCCAGAATTGGTTACACAGAAGAAAATTGGTGGTGTACTTGCTAGTTTAGATGATAAAATTTCTAATAACAGATCGATAAATAGGAATTTACAGGACCAAGCGTTTGCATTGTTTGAACAATTGGTGATGGAACACGATCCAGAAGATGTTTGTAATCTATCAGAAATATCTGATATTAATCCGAAAAGGATACTTTCTAAGAATGTAGAAGCTAGATGTATAGATATGGCAAAGTTATCTACATCAGGTGCTTTTCCGGATGGATGGGAGTACAAGTTATTTACTGGTGGTATGAAATTCCAAAATGGTGATACTTTGTTGGCTAGAATAACGCCTTGTCTTGAAAATGGAAAAACCGCCTATATCAATTTTCTCAATGATAAAGAGGTTGCCTTTGGATCAACAGAATATGTTGTTCTGGCAGCAAAGGGAAATACGCCACCTGAGATGCTATATTGTTTAGCTAGATATTCAAAATTTGTTGATTATGCAGTGAAAAATATGAATGGAAGTAGTGGAAGACAAAGAATATCGGGAGAAACAGTAGGGCAATATCAGGTACCAAATTTTAATAATGATGAGATGGATAGATTTAGGAAAGCATCTGAATCAAATTTTGAAATGATGAAACAGAATTCATTTGAAAATATGAGGTTGGTTGAGCTGAGAGATGCTCTATTGCCGAGATTGATGTCAGGTGAAATTGATGTCTCAAACCTGTAGACTTAATATGATAAATTTTAAAGCAATATAAGAAAGTGAGGAATTTATTGTCAAATCTAACATTTAAACATAAAGCTATGATGGAACAGTTATTTGAAATGGAAAGTGGCTATGTTTTAGGCTTTTCAAATAATACTTTTCGTACATTTATGGCAGAACAAACTGATATTGATGTTTATCTAGAACCTGGATATATCGAGGAATCCTCAAAGGCAAAGAAACTAAGAAGATTTTGGAATAATGAGGAAGATTCTATTGTTGGGAAAGTAATACTTAGTCTTTTAGAAATTCGCGAAGATAGCATCTCTCGAAAACAAGAATATGATGATGAATTTGTAGATAAATATGTGAACAAAGCACTTGAAATAAAATCTGTTGCATCAAAGATGATAGGAGAAACTTCTTTGTTTTCTTCAAATGATGAAAGATTAAATGCTGATATTGCAACTGCCAATATGGTGCTAAATGATTTAATTAAAATTGGTGAACGTGTATGTTTGAATAATACGTACAATGCTGCAAGCTCTGAGAATATTATTAATGATTATTTCAGAGATATGCTGTCTAGTATGGGATATAACGAGGTTAAGGATCAAACTCGTCATGGAGTATCGGTAAGTGGTAAAGATGCCGGAGAAGTAGATATATTATTGACCAAAGCTAATAAGGAAATTGCTATTTTTGAAGGATTAAAATTAAATAGTGTAAGTGTGGATTACATTGATGAACATATAAAAAAAGCAATCACTAATTATAATGCACTTGGAACAGCAACCTTTATAGTTGCTTATGTTACTACAGCAGACTTTGAAGCTTTTTGGAATAGATATGTTAATCATATAGAGATGCATTCTTTTACCTTGGGCATTAAGAAGAAATTAAATATATTGGCGCATCCAAATGCATCAACTCGTGTTGCGACTATGATTTTTACTCGAGATGGATATGATTTTCCGGTATATTATATTGCGCTAAAAATGAATTAGTACGATAAATATTAATTTAGTATACAAGCAGACTTAAAAAAGTTGCGCTTTTTCTTTGTTGACACTACGATCGGATAGGGATGATTGTGGTTATAAAAAGTGAGTTATTAATATAATAAATATAAGTATGTTCCATAAGTACGAGTTGGCAATGATAAAAAAAGAGAAGGAGAATCATATAATGGCTTATGATTTGGACAAGTTATTGGATGAAATCATCTTAGAGTATGGAGAAAATAAGGAGTATAAAAGGCCATCAATAAGATGGTCTAACTTCAATAGATTGTGGTCTTATGGTGAATATCTCTATTGGGATAATTACATTGAGATTAGTAAATTTCTCGATGATAGTAAGATTGATAAGGAAGTTATTAAATTTGTTATTTATCATGAGTATTTACACCAAATTTATGCAGATCATAATTCCACTTTCCGAAAAAAGGAAAATACATATCCTAACGTGAAAAAGTATCAAAAGTTTTTAGAAGAATATTTCTCAAATATTGAGGATTTACCGCAATGTAAGGTTGATAGGCAGTTAAATGCTAAAAAGGATACAGTATTTTGTGTATTAACTGGATTAGAATTAAAGAACTATCTTTTAGCTATCTATGCGTGCAATTTTAACCATTATATCGATTTAGGAAAAGAAATCAAAATAGAAAAAAGGTTTTTAGAAAACCCACAGAATGTTATATGGCTTGTGAAAGAAGATGATATATACTATGTTATCGGTTGGGGCATAGATGTTCGATTTGAAACTAAGAGAAAGAACATCTCGCTTAAGCCATTGTGCGATGATGTATTTTTTTATCAAGCGTCTTGTTTTAGTGAAAATACTTCGTGGACTATGGATGTTGGATTAAACATACCAACAGATCTATTTCCACATAATTTTAGTGGAATATGTAGTAGTACTGATATTACTGATTTTTCTGTAGATGATGTGTTCTCTTATATAAATACATATGATTGCGATTTACATAAGATAGGATTTTACAAGTCAGCTTTATATTGTACAGCTCCATTGATTGAAACAGAATACAATAAACTCATAAAGTTAGCAAAAAAAGAAAAGAATTTTATGCGTGCCATCTGGATTACTAATTCTGCGATTGATAGTAATGATTGTATGGAGGTAAGGTTATTCTTGGCTAATGCCATGTTAAATATGCTATTGTTTGAAGAAGCGTATTCTGCCTTTGAAGAAATCTTAAAGGTTCAAAGTGACAATGAGGAAGCTAAAAAGGGAGCATTATTGGCTAAGACATTTGTTGGAAAATTATAAATAGTTATTAGTAAGTAGAGAATTTATAAAATACTGGCTTTTGATTTTAATTATTATTAATGCATTGATATGGAGGGTAATCATGAGTATTGAATTAATAAGGAATTATCAGGAACTAAAAGTTAATATGAAAACAATTGATAATTACCTAAGAAGCAAGAAAGATTCTGAATATACATATGCTATTAATCTGTTGAAGAAAGGAACTTGTTTTATAGCAGTAAAGGCTGATAGTGGTTACAGATTCTATCCAAGTAGGTTTATGGGTTATAAGAATAATACAATGGAACAACATGACAGTAATATATCTAAGAATGGAACTGTTACTAATCCACAAATAACATTTATTCTAGGTGAAAAGTTGATAAAAAATGCTGAGCTAAATAATGAATACATGAAGTATTGTGAAATTTTGGGATTTGAACCTAGAGAAAAAGGTTCTTTTGGTGTAGAACGAAAATTTTGGGTTGTTGATTAAGAATTTTGCATGTAATGACATGCCACAAGTATTTAATGAAAGAAGGGAAACTTATGAAACAGATCAATATAAAAGATTGTGCAGAATCTTTTGGTAAAATAGTAGCTAAGTGTCTTCAAGAAGGAAAATACGTTGGTGATTGGATATGGGGAAACCCAGCGGGGCAAAGCGGTAGTTTACCAACATATGAAGTACATTTAGGTGAGGATAAGATTTGGTGTACTAGTATAACTTGGGCAAGTGCCAGTACAGGAGTTGAGAATAGAAAAGGAGTCATGGCTACATACCCATCTAATACCAATAAAACATTGGGACAAGTAATTGAAATTACAATTCCATATGAGTTTAAGCGTATCTACAATACCAGAGCATATACTGAAAATAATTCTTATGAAATAAGGAGTTATGGGAAATATACGGTTGGACGCAGTGGTATAAAGAAACAAGATTTTTTTGATTATATAAGAGGAGTAGATCCAACGTTAATATTTATAGATGAAGAAAGTAAGGAATACATAAAGGTATCTGAGTATGAGGAGACAATGAGCACTTCTGAATTTACAACTCAATTAATTAAGTACTTCAAACTGGTAGATACGTTTAAAAGAACGTATAGATAGCCTACTATACATGGGTTTGATGTTTCATTACTTTTTGAACATATAATTAGGGGAAAGGAAGTGCTACGTTGGCATTTAATGAAAATACACTAGAGCAAATTGTTATAGAAGAACTTCAAAGTTTTGGTTATGATTATCAGTATGGTCCTGACCTAGAGAGGGATTATCATGAGGTACTAATAACAGAGCTATTTGAAGAAGCAATGTTTCGTATTAATCCATCCATTACTCATGATATTGTAGGACAGGCATTTCAGACCATTAAGAATTTAGGTTTGGTTAAACTAGAAGAGTTAAATGCTACGTTTCATAAGTATTTGATTGAAGGGGTTCCGATTGCATATCGTAAGGGTGATGAAAACAAGACGTATCAAGTAAAACTGATTGATTTTAATGAACCACTGAAAAATACCTTTACTGTAATCAATCAATTTACTGTCATTGAACGAAAGAATAAGAGACCAGATTTAGTGGTGTTTGTAAATGGTATTCCAATCGTTCTATTTGAATTAAAAAACATGGTCAATGAGGATACTACCATTGAAGATGCCTATAAACAAATTAAGAATTATCAATTAGATATCCCAAGCTTATTTCAATATAATGCATTTAATATCATAACCGATGGATTTGATGCAAGACTTGGAACTATTACATCTGACTTTACAAGATACATGATGTGGAAATCAATTAATGGTGAATCACCAGCGAATGAAGAGTTACATTATATAGATATATTATTACATGGAGTTTTTCCAAGAGAACGTTTATTAGATATTATTCGTAATTTCATTGTTTTTCAAGATATCAATGGTAAGACGGTGAAGATTCTTGCTGGATATCATCAGTATTTTGCAGTACGTAAGGCAGCGCTAAGAACACAGAAGGCCATAGAGAATAATGATAAAAAGGTTGGTGTTGTTTGGCATACACAGGGAAGTGGAAAGAGTCTCTCCATGGTGTTCTATGCAGGATTAATTGTTTCTAATCCTCAATTTTCAAATCCAACTATTGTTGTCTTGACTGACCGTAATGACCTAGATAGTCAGCTGTTTGGTACTTTTTGTGCTAGTTCGAAATTGTTATTACGCCAAGAACCAAAACAGGCACAAAGCAGGGAACATTTGAAAGAATTGTTGAAAGTAAAAGCAGGAGGAATTATATTTACAACGATTCAAAAATTCGAAGAAGGAACGGAAGTATTAACAGAACGTAGTAATGTTATATTCATGGCAGATGAGGCACATCGTTCGCAGTATGGCTTAGAAGGTACCCTTGATCGTACAACAGGAAAGTGGAAGTATGGAATGGCGAAGTATATGAGAGATGCGCTTCCTAACGCTACATTTATCGGATTTACTGGAACACCAATTAATTTTGATGATAAGTCTACCATAGAAGTATTTGGTGAGTATATCGATGTATATGATATGACACAGGCGGTAGAAGATGGTGCAACTGTTCCTATCTATTATGAAAATAGAACTGCAAAATTAAGACTAGATGAAAAGCTATTGAAACAGATCGATAACGAGTATGAATTACTTAGAGAAGAAGCAAATTATGTAACAATTGAAAAATCAAAGCAGGATCTTTCTACACTTGAGTCAATTGTTGGTTCTAAGGAACGTCTTACAATGTTAGCTGATGATATCATAGCACATTATGAAGACCGTCAGTATGTTCTAACTGGAAAATCTATGATTGTCTGTATGACAAGACGAATTGCTATTAATCTTTATCGAATCATTCTGGAAAAACGTCCAGAGTGGAATGATAAAATTAAAGTTGTTCTTACTGACAGTAATAAAGATGATGATGATTGGAATGAGTTAACTGGTACAAAAGAATATAGAAAACAATTGGGTTACGAGTTTAAGGATATCAATAGTCCGTTAAAAATAGTAATTGTAGTAGATATGTGGTTAACTGGGTTTGATGTACCGTCCATGGCTACGATGTACATAGACAAGCCTATGAAGGGACATAACTTAATGCAGGCAATCGCAAGAGTCAATCGAGTATATAAAGATAAAGAAGCAGGATTAATTGTTGATTATATCGGTATGGCTGCCGATCTAAAAAATGCACTGAATCAATATACAAAGAGAGATCAAGATAAGATTCCTGATTTAAGTCAAGCATATGGGATTGTCTTAGAAAAACTAGAAATCATGAGAGATTGCTTTTATGGTTTTGATTATACAAGATTTTTTGGAACATCTGATCGTGAACGATATCAAACATTAACCGATGGTCTGGAGTTTGCATTTGCTTTTGAAGAGGAAGAAAAGAAAATCTATATTCGAGAAGCAACGGCATTAAGTCAAGCAGAAACCTTATGTAGAAGTATGTTGACAGAGCAAGTAAAACAAGAAATTGAGTTTTTTAAGAGTATAAAGGCAGGGCTTTGTAAAGTTTCAGGAAATGGGAAAATCACAACCAATGAAATTAATTCTAGAATAACTAAAATACTAGAACAAGCCATAACTGATGATGGAATGTATAATATTTTTGCAGAGTCTGGTAAGAAGAATCCTGAAATATCCATATTGTCAGATGAATATATGGATCAGATTCGTCGTATGAAACATAAGAACATAGCTGCTGAATTATTACGTAAGTTATTAGAAGATAATATTAAGGTATTTGCTAGGACGGGTGTAGTAAAGTCAAAACTATTCTCAGAGAAGATGCAAGAATTGATGAAGAAATATAACAATCGTTTAATTACCAGTGCTGAAGTAATTGAAGAACTATTGAATCTTTCAAAAGAAATGTCAGATTCTTATCATGCAGGAGATGAGAAAGGATTGACGTTAGAAGAAGTGGCATTCTATGATGCCTTAGCTGCAGATCCTAAAGTTTTAGAAAATATGGAAGATAAAGTTCTTATAGAAATGGCGCATGAGTTAACTGAATTGATTCGAAAAAATAGGACTGTCGATTGGGACAAAAAAGAATCTGCAAGAGCCTATATGAGAACTCAGGTAAAGAGATTGCTTAGAAAATATAAGTATCCGCCAGAACAAGCGGCAGGAGCACTTGATATAGTAATTAGGCAGGCAGAATTGATGAGTCAAAATATAGAGGTTCCTGCATATTAGTAGTTGTAAATACTGCTAAAGGTACTTATCACACTGAAGACACTCTCACATATAAAAGTAGAGTGTCTTTTCTGTGCATTTGTTAGGAAAATTTTATATTGTCATAATGTGTCGTTATCATGTGCTATAATTAATTTAGAAAGAAAGAAAAGGACAAGGGATCAGGTGATTAAATGGACAAAAATACAAGACTACTTTTACTGTATTCTAAGTTAATACAAGGGGGAAAAGTGAATAAAACGGTTTTCTGTATGGAAGTAGATTGTTTACCAAGATCCTTTGATAGAGATATAGAGGATATAAGGTTGTTTTTAAGTGAATCCTTCAGTGCAGATGATTTAATTTATGACCGACTTCAAAATGCTTACTACATTAGTGGACTACAAAGAGTTAATTTAGAAGTAATGGAATATTTGTTTATTGAGAGAATATTGCTTGATACAGGTATTCTTAGACAAGATGAATTAGATATTTTGGTTTCACATTTGCTTTCAATCACAGAAAACTCAAACAGGATTATAATACATAGTAAAGAATTGGTTGAGCATTATGTAGAACCTTTACATAATAAAGCATTGCTAAAAATGTATGGGGATTTAGAGGCTACCATCAGGAATAAATCAGTAATCAAATTGAATTATACGAAAATGGATGGGAATGAAGTGGAACGAACTGTTATTCCCTGTGCCGTGAAATATGATTTGGGATATATTTATTTGATTGCCTTTAGAGAAAAGAAAGAGGATAGTTACCCGGCTTATTTTCGCATGGACAGAATAGAATCTTTTACTATTTTGCGAAGTCAATTATGGGCTGAGCAGAAAAGGGTGTCAGAATATATTAAGTATTATGCCCGAGGAATTACTCAGATGTATGGGGGGGATTTTTCAGAAATAATGATATCGGGGGTTTAGAAAATTTAAAAGGATGGCTTATTCGAAAAGCAAAGGTTTATAAAAACATGAATAAGGCAAAACAGTATGGTGTTGATATGCCGAAAGGTGTTTTAATTTCAGGAGTACCAGGTTGTGGAAAGTCATTAAATGCCAAGGTGGCAGCTAGCTTGTTTGAAGTGCCCCTTCTTCGATTGGATATGGGAAGATTAATGGGTAAATATGTAGGTGAATCTGAGGGCAATCTTAGGAGTGCAATTGGCCTTGCTGAGGCAATATCACCATGTGTTTTATGGATAGATGAATTAGAGAAGGCCTTTGCTGGGATTGGTGGAGATGGAGGCGGGGCAGAGGTCACTACTCGATTATTTGGTAATTTTCTTACATGGATGCAAGAAAAAGACAGTCCAACATTTGTAGTAGCTACAGCAAATGATATTACAAAGTTACCACCTGAACTTTTGCGTAAAGGACGTTTTGATGAAATTTTTTATGTAGGATTACCAAATGAATATGAAAGAGAAAAGATTTTCCAGATCCATATTACTAAACGTAGACCACAAGATTTAAAAAATATAAGAATCTCTGAACTTATTACAAAAACAAAAGGATTTAGTGGTGCTGATATTGAGGGTGTTATCAAAGATGCAGTGGAGACAGCTTTTGCAGATGACAAGATTAATGTTCAAACTCAAGACATAGTTAACGCTATAAATAATACTCATTCTCTTTCAGAAATTATGAAAGAGGCTTTAGAAAAGATGGCAAAAGAGTATGAAACTCGAAAATTTAAAAATGCTTCAAAATAAGGTGGTTGATATGGAAGAGAATAAGAACAAGGAATATATAAATGAACAAGAAGCTAGAACCCTAAAAGAATTATTTGCTAAGTATTTAAAATCATATAAAGAGAAAGATGTATCTGTATCAGATAAAGAATGGTTAGAGCAACTTTTTAAGAGCGAGTTACCAGAAGTTAAAGAGGAAGAAGCAAAGAACGATGCAGAGGAAATAGTTGATGCTATTAAAGAATTTGATGGGAATTTGAAATCTTTAAATGAAGCCGCTCAAAAAGGTGTATCAAAAGAAAGCTGGCTTGCAGAAAAGATAAAAGAGTCATCTGTAGGAGTGTCTGTAAATGAATATGGTCAAGTATTACAATCAATGGATGACATTTTGTATCTGAAAAATATGGAGTTAGCAGATGCATTACAGCGATCAACAGATGGACAAATAAAAATGAGTCCCAATTTGGATGGAAATGTCGCAGAAAATATGATAGCAAAAACCACGGAATTAAGTGGTTTCATTCAAGGCAAAAATATCAAGGTTGAGGTAAGAGATGTTTTTACTAAGAACTCTGTAGATGTAAGAGCCATAAATTTAGATACAGGAAGGTATCAGAATTATCAGTTAAAATTTGGTAAAGATGCGAAAACTACCATAGATTTAATCGAACGTGGTAATTACAATAATCAGCAGATAATTGTTCCAGCCGAACAATTGGAGGAAGTAAGGGCTCACTTTAAATACAAAGGTTCATCTAAAACTATAACTGACCATATTGATGCTTGGGGGGCAGAAGGAAAGAAGTTCACTAAGGAGAATATGAAAGAACTTCAGTTAGCTGCGCAAGAAGATGGTATTATGCCAAGTATGGATTATAGTTATTATCAGACTAGAGATTTGGCAATGTCTATTGGTAAAAATGCAGGAGCACTGGCATTACAAGCCGCTGCAGTAACGACAGGGCTAAATATAGCAAGTAAGATGTTCGAAGGCGAAAAAATCGATGCTGACGAAATGGTTGAGATAGCAATTAAGACTGGAGCAGATACATCAGTCAAGGTTGTTACTGCTGGTACACTTCAAGTTGCTATTAGAAAAGGGATTATTAGTTTTATACCGAAAGCAACTCCTGCAGGTGTCATAGCAAATATTACTTGTGTTGGAATTGAAAATGTAAAAATTCTAGCTAAGATAACATCTGGAGATTTATCTTTAACAAAAGGGCTTGATCAAATGGGAAGGGTTACAACATCAATGGTAGGTGGTCTGTGGGGAATGGCGAAAGGGGCAACTATCGGAGGCAAATTGACAGGCTGGATTCCAGTGATGGGTGCTCCATTGGCAGTACTAACCGGATTTATTGGAGGAACGGTCGGCTATTTTGGTGGCTCAAAAATAGGTGACACAATTTACAATGCTGGAAAGAAAGTTGCAAGTGCTGCAAGAAGTGTGGCAAAGGCTGCAGTAAACGGACTGAAATCCGCAGGTCGTGCAATTGCAAGTGGTGCTAATAAAGTTGGAAGAGCTATAGCTAGTTTCTTTGGATTTTGAGTGGATTAACCTGGTAAAAAAATTTTACGGACCCGTATTAAAATTTGCTTGTATTTCTTTTGACTAATGTCTATAAGTTTGTCACACTTTTTGAACTCAGGTATGCCAGAGAATTCCGATTCTTAGATCCAAGTCACAAAAGCACTTCTTTAATGATTGTTTTTTCAGATTGACAGAATTCATAAAAATCTTCTTTTAGTTTATGTTCCGTAGTGTTGGTAGTATTACATCATTGTTTAAGGACAATATGGATGTTGCCAAAAAGATCATGAGTGTTGTAGACGAGATTAAAAAGAGTTCTGAGGAGATAGCTTAGGCTATCTTCTCAGACTGGGGCTGTAAAAAAACTCCCCTAAAGAAAAAACGCTGCCGTTCATAGAACGTACAATATAGCTTAAATATTAGCTTAGGCTATTGACAAGCTAGAATTTACATGATAATATTAGCCTAAGTTAAAAAAAAAGCTAATTGATACAAACAGAGGAGGTAAAAATGGCAAAATTATTAATGACGTATCTTATGTATACTTATGATGATGGAAGTGTGGCAGTCAAACCTATTCAAAATACGAAGAATGAATTAGACTTAAGTCAATGCTCTAATTCAATTCGACAGATTGTTATGGTGCTTTACAATATATGTAAAAGCACAACAAATAGTGGAATCCGTAAAAAAGTTAGTGAAAGTATTAGTGTCGTTGCATCAAATGAAAATATCACCAACTCTTCTGTGCATGCCAAAATTACGCGAAAGCTTGGCTTATCTATGGAAAAATTTAAGGATATTGTTGAAGAATATTTCGCAGGAAAATCCACTGAGTTAGAAAGTATACTAAGAGGTGCTTGTGTAGCTAGAACTAAAACAGCTGATGAAGCGGCTATTAATCAGATCCTTGATATTGTAACTGAATCAATTCAATAATTAACAAGATAAAGGGAGGTAATGTTATGCAATTAGCTACTAAGAATGAAAAATTTAATCAATATGCAAAGACTCTAGCGAGTAAAAATCAATCCTATATTAACTACTGGTGTAGTACACAAACGGTTACTTATAAGAAAATGATTAATCAGAATCTGATCAATGAGAAGGTAGAAGTAACATTTGATGACAAAACAATATTTGAAGGTATTGTGGAAGATATCCAAATAAAGTCTATATATGATACATACAATGATCCTAAGATTGGTGGTAATAATATGTTAGGGCTACCAAACAACTATAATCTGAATGATTTTATTTATGAAATACGGGAAACATTAGTTTCTGGTTACAATTTTACTAGTGGTGATGATATTGCATCAATTATTATACGAGTTAGTAATATTAACGTTAACAAGACAAGGACTCTAAATGGTAACCAGAGAGGAATAAAAAAGTAACAAGTGTGAAGTAAATAATAGTAAAACTCTTCTTAGACACGATACGGTGAACCGTATCATAAGTAGCGGAGAGTTTTACTGATAATGGATATTGTAGAGCCAATCAGATTACAATAGATCATCCTTAGGAGCAGAAGAAAATTTAAAAAATATAAGGACAAGAAAATGTTTTAAATTAGGCATGCTCAAGATAGCAATAAGGATTTTTAGTATACTTTAAGTAATAAACTGGATTGATATAAAGTATGCTGAGTTACCAAATCGAAACTATGAATACTATTGGTGACTCAGCATTTGTATGTATTGACTCAAGTATTGTCTTTTTTATAGAATTAGATCTTTAATTTTAAGTGCCATTTCTAGGGAGACTAAAGCATCACTGATATCATTTTTCGGCTTTTCTGTTGTTTGTATCATGTCCAATGCATAATGAATCGCCTTATCATAGCAATTGTTATCAAGCAGAGGAAGGTCTTTACGGCAACCATCTGTAAATACTGTGAGTTTCGTGTCCATATGGTCTTGATAGCCATCTTCATAATACCGAACCACAGCATGATCATAGATTACTTCATAAGAGACTGCGAATGGATAGGTATTAGGCATCATGGAGGAGCTATTGATTTCTGCAAATACGTTATCATATGAGCAGAGAGCTGAAACAGCACATTGCCCCTCCTTGCCAACCGTTTTTGTTGCTTCAATCTTATTAGGCATACCTAACTGGTAAGAGATAAAATCAATATCATGCATCATTAAATCAGTCACTATCTTAGTTTTCCCTAAATCACCCCAATACGGCGGTGTATATCGTTGAATCTGGATTTTATGGATGTTTCCGTATTCTCCTTTTTGGGTAATATCAGCTAATGTTTCATATGCATATTCAAAACGAAGGAATAAATCCACCATAAGCTGTTTACCAGACTTTTGTTTTGCATTTTGCATAGCGATCGCGTCTGCCATAGAATATGCAACAGGGGTTTCACAGAAAACATGTTTACCATGTTCTAAAGCCTGAATCGCATACTTACTATGTAGTGCATTTGGAAGACAGAGATCGATCAGATCAATGTCGCTAGTTTCTATGATTTCATCAATGTCTGTGACAATATGAATACCAAATTTTGATTTTAATTTTTCTAATTTTTCATAGTTCCTTCCAAATACAGAGATGGTATCTACATCCTTAATTTGTGAATAGAGCTCAACATGGTAAGCTCCAAAGCCTGTTCCTAATACTCCGATTTTCATGTTACTATCTCCTTTCATGAGTGGCCTTTTGAAATATAGTAGCATATCATTGTTGACAACAAAATGTCAGTAAAAGAATTAGGTTGGTTAAATTATTCTAGGATGTTTTTATGTAAATGAGCTATAATGAAATCGTGTTCATAAAAGTAAGGATGAGAGGGTATCGTATTGAGAATGACTCGATATACAAGGGAGCAAATGAGACTGAATCGATTGATTTATATTTTGTTAACATTAGAAAAGGAAAAGAAAGTTACTGCAAAAAGGTTAGCAAGTGAATTAGAAACATCTGTACGTACGATTTATCGAGACATTGACACTTTATGTTCAGCTGGAATTCCAATTTGTGCGGAGTCTGGTCAGGGAGGTGGAATCTCACTCATGGAGGGGTACCAGACACAAATCAAACATTTTGATAAGGAGGATATCATCTATTTGTTTCTAAATGGGATTGGTGTGAAAGCAGAAAAAAGCAGTATATTAGATAAACATACAGATATGTCCCTGAAAAAAATCATAAAGACATTACCGAAAACACAGACAGAAGAAATTCAGGAAATCGTAGGACGCTTCGTTGTAGATAGCAGTCCATGGTGGAGAGAAGAAGAAACGATGCCTCAAATCGATGTAATCTTGCAGGCTGTGTTTCAGTTACATAAAGTAAACATGACATATAAGAAATTAAATCAAGATACTTCTAACAGAATCATTCGGCCATATGGTGTTGTCATTAAAGAAAATATATGGTATATGGTTGGATATTGCGAGGTTTCGTATGAAATACGTATGTTTCGATGCGATCGGATTACATCTTGTATTCTATTGGATGAGACATTTCTGTATCCGAAGAATTTTACATTAAGGAGCTACTTTAACGATACATTGCAAGAATTTAAAGGGAAATGTGCCCTAGAAGAGCAATATTTGGTCACTATGACAGTGAGTGAAAAAGCATTCCGCTATCTGAAAGGAATGGAGTATTCCTTAATCTGGCACGAAGAAGACCAATGGAGAATCTGTGTTAATTTATATACTTATGAGAATGCACAAAGTGATTATTGGAACATATTGATGAATGCTCATTCTATAGAACCTGCTGAGTTAAGTGAAGTAATACGCAGGAAGTTAACAGCATGTCTGGACAGAATATAATTTGCCAGTTCGTACTGTTAAACGATGAGATCCCCCCTAATCTAATACATTGATTCTATCATCATTTCAAATGATGCTCATGGTGTTGTAAGAAACACAAAACTCACTGTTTAGCATGTTACGGGGAACCGTATCATAAATAAGGAAGAGTTTGGGTGGAAGTATGGAAGCTATTGCAGAGTATTTTGCGTAGTTCTTAAAAAGTAATTTTGGGAGCTTTGTTAGTTACGAATGAAAATTATGAAAGTTTTATTACCGATTGCAGTAGCAATAGTGGTATTATAGTAATAATAAGTAACGTGAAGTTTACCAAAGAATATTTTAGAGAAGAAGGTAGCGTATGAAAATAAGAACAGAATTAATTAATGATATAAATGAATGTAAGGTAGGCTATGGAGAATTAGCCTTTTGGTGGCTTGGTCAGATGGGATATGCTATAAAGATAGATCAGACGATTCTCTATATTGACGCATATTTAGAAGATAGTAATACAAGGAGTATACCTACATTATTAAATCCAAGTGAGGTAAGTAATGCAGATATTATATTAGGTACCCATGACCACGTTGATCATATTGATCGTTCATCGTGGAATCAAATGTCTAAAAGTTCTCCAAATGCTAAATTTATTACCCCAAGTATACTCCTTCCCTCTTTAGCTAAGGATTTAGAGATAGAAGAAGAACGATTTATTGGTCTGAATGATGGAGTATGTGTTAATTTAAATGGAATTTCCATTAGAGGAATTGCTTCAGCACATGAATCATTAAATCAAGATAAGAGAACAGGTGAATATCCTTGTCTAGGATATATAATTGAGGGAAATGGGGTAAAGATTTATCATGCAGGCGATACCTGTATTTATCCAGAATTATACAAAAAATTAAGGGAAAATAATCATTTTAGTGCAATCTTTCTACCCATTAATGGTAGAGACGCAAAACGATTAGAAAACAATATTATTGGAAATATGACCTATCAGGAAGCTACGGATTTGGCGGGTTATATAGAACCGGATCTGGTAGTTCCAGGGCATTATGAGATGTTTCCGGGGAATAGTGAGAATCCAGAATTATTTACAAGTTATCTTAGGGTTAAATATCCACATTTAAAGGCTTGGGTTGGAGAACATGGGGAAAGGGTTATCTTAAGATTTTAAATAACGTTATCACGCATTTCGTCATTTAGTAATAGATAAATATTAGAGTAAAGTATTGATAATTTTATGTTTTTACATTATTATGGAGTACTAACTATCAAAAATTATTGTAAGGTACGATGAAGATGAAAAAAATTTATATAGTGTTTATTGCGTCAAATTTCAAATCAGGAAAATTAATTCGGTTTTTCACGAGAGGAAGATATAATCATGTAGCATTTTCACATGAACCATATATATCTGAGGTTTATTCATTTGCTAGATATAATTATTACGAATCCCTTCTTGGAGGGTTTGGTCCAGAGTATTCGAATCGTTACCTATGCCAGGGAAAAGATATCGATATAAAGATATGTCAGTATGAAGTAACTGATGAACATTACGAAAGGATCGAGGAAAAGCTTGATTACTATGGAAAAACTAAGACAAGGTATAATATTTTGTCTGTTTTAACTTACCCATTGAAGAAACAGGTGGAGCTTCCGGATACCCATACGTGTATTAGCTTTATGTTAGAGTTATTAGAGTTAAACAATAATATCACCATTAATAAATTAGAAACGATGCTATCTAAAAGTGTTATATATGAAGGAAATTTAAGTAATCGATTATCATATGTAGCAGCTCTAGATGAAGATGAATTTTTTGTTCGGAAAAAGCGGCTTCACGTATGGAGAAAAAACTGTTTTTATTATTATTGGTTATTTGCTACATTGGTTAGATTACATATTTAGTAATGTTCTATCGCTATTACCGTATCATAAATAAGTTGAGTTTTACTGTTATTGGAGATGATATAGGGGGAGTGCAAGTCCCGCCAACTGCCTTATGAATGATTAGGATCAAGTAGGGTTACTTGGTCTTTTTTGTGGGGATAGGAAAGAGTCGGGAGAATGGGTGGCTTCGGAGTAAGAGTAAAGAACAATCTTCAACAAGGTTCTTGGCGATACAGAATTTTCTCTTATGCATTCTTAAGTAGAATATACGTCAGTAAATCCATGCCCACTGTTTTTATCAGCACTTTTTTGGATATTTGATTATTCTAACATATTGTTTTTGCGATATTGACTGGGAGAAATCCCAGTCATTTTTTTGAAAAATTTGAAAAAATAAGCATAACTTGTAAAGCCTAATTTTTCTTGAACCTCCGATACGGTATGGCCTTCTGCGAGCATGTTTTGAGCGAGGCTAGCGCGTTGTACGGAAATGTAATGCCCGATCGTTGCGTGGGTGTGTTCCTTAAATAGTCGGCCTAAATAATCTTTGTTTAGGTAAAATTTCGCAGCTATGGTGTCAAGGGTAAGAGGCTCAGTCAGGTGTTTGTTGATGAATGAAATAATTTCGTTCACATTTTTCTGGGATTGTGAAATAGAGAGCTTTACTGAGAAGTTTTTGTGGAGACCTTTCGTTATTTCAGAATCCAGTATGCTAAGTATGGAGAAAAAGTCAGCATATCCTGAAAGAGATGTTGTGGAATGATTCTGCAAATAATTGTCTAGTCTATCACGAAGGATGGAGATATCGGAACTGGAGAGTCGGACAATTGTTGGCAAACTTGTGTATGAAGCATAACTCATCAACTCTGTATTTTTACCTAAAACCGTATTCAGCCAGTTACTGTTTATTGTAATAATGTAGCGCTCATAGACAGTCAATTTCTGATTGAATAACTGGTGCACATAATGGGGAGGGATGACAATCAGAGATCCTTTGGAAACACTTGAAACAGTATCATTTAACAAAACGTCAGGTAGATTTGTGAGAGTAAAGTATATCTCCAGAGCATTATGTGAATGTGGTTTTACTGGAAATGATGTACTGTTATTTCGATACACTACATCGTAGGGATTATCCATAGAAAAATAGGGAATGATTTGTTCAGTTTTCATTTTTTACCTCAAGGTCGTTATTTTGCATAAAAATTGTATTTTATATACATATTAACACGGCTGTTCAGAAGTTACAATAAAAACATCAAAGAAACACAGCCAAGTTCGTAAGGAGTGAAAATTGTATGAAAAGAGTTGGAATAGTGGGATGTGGAAGCATAGCGGGAACGCATGCCTGGGTATTAAAACAGATGGCGGATGTAGAACTGGTTGGATTTGCGGACACGATAATTAAACGGGCGGTGAATTTCTCAAAAATATACACAGACCAGAATGCGGCAGTATTTAATAGTCTCACAGAAATGCTGCAAGAGGCTGGACTTAATGTTTTGCATATCTGTACACCTCATTATCTTCATGTGCCTATGGCTGTGGAAGCCATGAATAGTGGAGTGTCGGTTTTCTCAGAGAAACCGCCGGCAATTGATATGGAACAGTTTGCACAATTAAGCCAGGTAGGCAAAAATGCTGAAGTGAAATTGGGGTTTTGTTTCCAAAATCGGTATAATAAAGAAATTGCTAAAACTGATGAGATATTAAGCAGTGGCAGACTGGGAAACGTGATTGGATCTAGGGCTTTTGTCACTTGGAGAAGGGATGAGGATTATTACATAAGCGATTGGAAAGGAAAAATTGTCACAGAGGGAGGCGGTGCGCTTATCAACCAATCCATTCATACCTTGGATTTGATGCTGCGATATTTGGGAGAGCCTACGAGTGTGCAGGCAACCGTGAGAAATCATCATTTACCCAGTGTCATTGAGGTAGAGGATACTGTAGAAGCGTGGATGACCTTTGCAAGTGGAGCGAGAGCTTGTTTTTATGCAACTACAGCATATGTAACGGATGCCCCTGTTGTTTTTGAACTACAGTGTGAGAGAGGGAGCATTACTCTGGTTGATAAGAGCGTTACAGTCAGAGAATCAGGTTGTGAACCACAGTGTTATTCTTTCGAGGAAACAGTAGGCGTTGGAAAGAGTTACTGGGGCAATGGACATCTGGCATGTATTAAAGACTTCTACGATAAACTAGATAGCAATGCGAGATTTCAAAATGATCTCGATGGCGTGAAAACGACCATGAAGACAATGATGCGGATATATGATTTCAGATAAAGGAGAGAAAATTAAATGGAAAATGTAAGAATTGGAATTGTTGGTATTGGAGGTATGGGCACAAATCATGTGAATAGTTTACTGAATGGATTGGTGCCTAATATGGAACTTACTGCTGTTGCAGATTTACGTAAGAGCAGATTGGATTGGGCAAAGGAAAATCTGCCCGATACAGTATTTATTTTTGACGATGGTAAGAAATTGATTGATTCCGGAACCTGTGATGCGGTGTTAATTGCAACGCCACATTATTTTCATCCGGAGTATGTTATGTATGCACTTGGGCATGGTGTACATGCCATTAGCGAAAAACCTGCAGGCGTTTATACCAAGCAAGTGCGTGAGATGAATGAGGTGGCAGAAAAATCGGACAAAACTTTTGCAATTATGCTCAATCAGAGAACAAACTGCATATACAGAAAATTGCATGAAATGATTCAGAGCGGCGAATTGGGAGAAATGAAACGTGTAAACTGGATTATTACCGACTGGTATCGCAACCAGAGCTATTATGATGCTGCCGGTTGGAAGGCTACCTGGGATGGTGAAGGCGGGGGGGTATTGTTAAACCAATGCCCACACCAGCTTGATCTGCTACAGTGGCTATGTGGTATGCCTGTGAAAGTAAGAGCATTTTGTCATGAGGCAAAATGGCACAATATTGAAGTTGAGGATGATGTAACAGCATATATGGAATTCGATAACGGAGCAACAGGAGTATTCGTAACAACCACCGCAGATGCTCCCGGAACAAACCGATTGGAACTGACTTTTGAAATGGGGAAAATAGTTTGTGAAGGAGGAAAACTGATTTTTGATAAGCTTTCTGCCAATGTGAGTGAGCATTGTATGATAGAGAGAGATGGGTTTAAGAAGCCGGATTGTACGAGAATCGAAGTAGAAACGGATGGACAAAATGAGCAGCATGTGGGTGTACTAAAGGCATTTGCTGACCATATTCTTAAAGGAATGCCTCTGGTTGCAGATGGGGTGGAAGGTATTCGGGGCTTGACTCTTTCCAACGCAATGCATTTGTCAAGCTGGCTTAATCGTACCGTGGAACTACCTTTTGATGAGGATTTGTTTTTGGTGGAACTTAACAAAAAACGTGCTACTTCAAAGAAGAAAGAAGATGTAGGCATTGTATTTGATACAACAGGTACATATTAAGGGGGATAAACTGATGAAAGTAAAACTTACAGGTTTCGCTGATGAAATTGCGCAGGAACTAACAAAGCAGGTGGAGAGCCTAAAAGGATTGGAAATGTTGTATGTGGAGATGCGCGGTGTGGATGGAAACAATTTGATTTATCACACGGATGAGAAAGTGAAGGAGATTAAGAAAGTATTAGATGATAATGATATTAGGATTTCAGCGTTGGGATCACCCTTAGGAAAGATAGGTATTGCAGATGATTTTGAACCTCACTTTGAAGATTTTAAGAGAGCGATAGAAATTGGACACATGATGGAGTGCCCTAATATTCGGTTGTTTAGTTTTTATCTTCCGAAAGAAAATAATCCTACACTATATGAGAGCGCTGTCATTGAGAGAATCGGCAGATTTGTAGATTATGCTACTGCAAACGGTGCAGTTCTTTTTCATGAGAATGAAAAGGGAATTTACGGAGAAAAGGCGATGGAGTGTAAGAAACTGATGGATGTCTTTTACGGAGAACACTTCAAAGTAATCTTTGACTTTGCTAATTTTGTCCAGTGTCAGGAAGATACATTGGAGGCGTATAAACTGTTAAAGAATTACATTGCATATATTCATGTCAAGGATGTAAAAAAGATAGATGGAAGTGTGGTTCCTGCGGGATATGGTGATGGTAATGTGGCAGTTATTCTTAAGGACTTGTTTGAATCTGGTTTTGATGGTTTCCTATCTCTTGAACCTCATCTTTTTAATTTTGAGGGATTTACAGATTTGGAGAAGGAGGGTAAGAGTATGCTACAGGCAGAAAGGAAAATGCTCACTGGTTTGGAGGCGTTCACACTTGCCTATAATTCACTGGAAAAAATATTGAAAGGGTACAAACGGTGAGGGATATTCTGAATTACATCAGTAGCAGAGCTATCAAGCTGTAATACATCTGTTTTTATCAAATCTCATATGCTATACTGAAAGAAAAATTATTTATATTTGGAGGAGGAGATAGTATGCAAGTAGGAGATAAAATAGTATTTGGCAGTTACGATTGGCGAGTACTTGAGATCAAAAACGATAGAGCCTTAATTATAACCGAATGTATTATAGAACAACGTCCTTACCATGATGCTTATACAGATATTACATGGGCTGACTGCTCGTTACGAGAATATCTTAACGGGGAATTTTATGACACCTTAGCTACAGTTGACAAATCAAGAATAATTCCGGGGTTAAATAAAAATCTGAACAATCAGTGGTATGGGACAGATGGTGGAGCAGATACGAGGGACAGTATATTTTTACTAAGCCTTGATGAAGTGTGCAGATATTTCGGGGATAGCACTGAAAAATTGTACAACAAGGGAAAGAATCAAAGATATTGGTTTGAAAGAAAAGATGAAAACAACAGTAAGCGATTAGCAAGACTTCAGGGTTCAGAATGGTGTTGGTGGTGGTGGCTTCGGTCTCCCGGTCGTGTTAATATAAAAGCCGCGTACATCTGGGGAACTGACGGTACTATCGGAATTCAGGGAAACAATATATTAAAAGGCAACATCAGCGATGGAAAATGTACAGGTGGCGTCCGTCCCGCTTTGTGGCTGAAGCTATAATAATAAAATACAGAGCTGATATCAAGGTTAAAACGATAACCAAGATATCAGCTCTTTTTCTGTCTAAAGGAAGAAGATATTCTGTAAAGTAAAGATTGACTATATGACTGAACTTATGCTGTTAATGGTGGAAAATTAAGGTATTGTATAATATAATACTACTAAGCCATATTTACTCACTATATCTACCAGGAGGTTAATCAATGATTTTATCAAAATTCATAGACTTTCTGCTTGAAAATGCTGGGGATGTTATCAAATTCGCTTACATAAAGAAATACTCAAAAATCTAAGCAAAGTGGAAGAAGAAAATCTGCTTGAAAAGGTTTTTCTTAGTGGATTGTAAGAGTAATTAATATAATTGAATTAAGTAAGCCTTTACTCTTGACTCTTCCTTTGGGGAATCCTTTATACTAAGTTTATCCCTGATAAATTAGAAAAGAGGTAAAAACAGATGAACAACCTAATCAAAATCAAAGATGTGTCAAGCAAATATGACATTACAGCCCGTACACTGCGTTACTATGAGGACATGGGATTGTTGTCAAGCACCCGAAGTGATGACTACGCATATAGAATGTACGATGAAAACGCTGTTAGGAAACTTGAACAAATACTCATATTACGCAAGTTGAATATCAGCATAAAAGACATTCAGCGTATTTTCAACACTTCCGGTTCCGATGTAGTTTTAGAAGTGCTGGGGAAAAAAGTACATAGCATAGACGACGAGGTTGCGCTTTTGCATGAGTTAAAAGAAATCATAATGGACTTTATACACGAAATCGAACAAGTGAATTTTGCAGACAACTCCGACATAAAACTGCTGTATAACAAAGCTAAAGAGATTGAAACACAGTTGATAAGCGTTGATTATATCGGCAAGCCCTCCAATATTAACCGTTTGATTGAAATAACGGAAAAATTAGATAAAAAAGTTCCTGATATAATGGTTGTCAGGATACCAGAATTTAAAGCGGTAACGTGCGGCATCCAATCGTGGGGGGATATGTTCAAAGAAGGTGGATATATGAACCAGTTGTGGCAGTATTGTCATTTGTATAAGAGTGTGATTTTCGATTGTTTTGATTTTTTATTGTCAAAAAATGACGAAGCTGAATGGATATGTGCCGCTAAAGATGGTGTAACCAATGCGGATGTAAGCCCTTTTAAATTGTTCGATTTTCCAGGAGGCTTGTACGCTATGGCAGTCAGTATTGACGAAGATAACGAGAGCATACGCAAAGTAGAAGATAAAGTTCTAAGGTGGATTGAAAGCACTAATTTTGAGATTGACAAAAGCCGCAATGTTATGTTCAATATGCCTTATTTATATGAAGCTGGAAGAGATATTGCCTATCAAGACATAGATAAGGGACTTGGCTATAAACAAATGCAAAGATATTTTCCCATTAAGCTAAAAGCAGGAATATAAAAAACAAGGAATTTCGTATGTATTATTTAGGTAATTACGAAATAAAAAGTATGACAGAACCCATAGGAAAATAAAAATAAATGGAGGAATTATCATGAACAAGTATGAAAACGCATTGAAGCTTATGGAAGAATTCTGCGGAAATGGAAAGGACAACCTTATTGCTCTTACAACTAGAAAATACGGTGAATGGCTGTATATAGTTGACTTTGCGAAGAAAGAAGTGAAATAATTGCGAAAAACACTCAAGGATATGGCAAAACACTTAAAAAATGTAATTACGCCAGAAATTCCTGATACATATGAAATCAATCCAATGTTTGAAAACATTTCTAATGAAGAAGAAATTCGAAAAGGAGTTCTAGCGTTCAGAAACTTTTTGTATCAGCTTTGCGATGTTTTGATTGTTGAAGGTGATTCGTATGACAATCATAAAAAGAATGCTCACGAATTTGATGACCGCGTTACTATTTCGGTATATTTTCCATTCCTACACAATTTGAAATGCTTATTATTGAATATAGGTTTTCATGGTGTACTAACAGAAAGCACCGGGTCCATTACCACCTATAACAATATATTCGACACGAAAATCCCTGTTTCAAAAAGCATTGAATGTCTGCGATTCTTGACTGCTTGCGGTATATTGATTGACGGTATAAACTTGAATGATAAAAAACCGGATTTATTAAAAGCAGAAAGCTTAAAAATCTCTTATCCTGATAATTCTGCTATGTTGACGGGCTTGAAGGTAATGGCAATAGCAGAGGTGGAGTTTGGTAGAAACGCTAACAATTTAAAGGTCAATAAGTCCAATACAATCAGTTATTGCCGCTTCTCCGATATTTTATTGCGATGTGATTACAGAGTATTGGAAAATAGTAAAGTCGACGATGTTATATCTATATTAAAAGATACTATGAACCCTTTGTCTGCCAATGTACAAGATTTTATATTACAGCTACATCAACGCTATTTGGATAAAAGGCTTAAATGTAATGTGGAAATAAAAGATTTATGGATAAAGATTAAATATTCTTATAAAAGTAAAGAGATATGGGGAATTAATGTATCACTTAATAATGGTTATCAGATAAACGTCAAAGCGAAAAACACACATAAATACGCTGATACAATCGAAAAATTCCCTTCATTTATACAAGAAATGATTGAAAAAGGTTATGGCTGCGGTATAAAAAGAGGGATAAGCGATCATTGTAATGGAGGTTGTCAAGGGTTTCGTTTTTCACTGGATGACTCAATCATTGATATAAGAGATGCTATTGAAACTTGGCTTGACACGGAATTGTCTGTTGTATAGTCACCATATGCCTGTTAACAAAATCTAATTATAGGATTGAATAAATCAAGGAAAGAAAAATCAGACACCACAGCGCCAGTAATTACATTATACTGAATCTGTGGTGTTCTTCCTAGGCGTATTTAAGTTCGCGTATATTCATATCAAACTGTTTGTATAGAATACATCTTAATTATGTAATAGGAACTGTTCAAGCTTGCTCTGTGAAATTTTGTTGTCTTTGTAAATTCCAATGTGATGAATATCACAGCTTCTATCAAGGAACATAGGATAGAGAAAACCAAATTCAGGATTACCAGGCTCATACTCTCCAATTAGTGGGCATATGGCACATATTAGATATTCGTATACCTCTTCTGATTCTCCAAGACGCTCTTTATCAGCTGCCTTAATCGGAATATCATATCGATCGTGAAAGACAAAGATTGCATAATCATTCTCTGTTTGATATTCTTTGGAAATGATTTCATAGAATGTATCCATTAGTGCATCATTTTTCAGGCCGCAGGATCTCATTTCATGAAGCAACTTCCACATACTTCCATTATTCTTATTATTATTTGTAAAAGGGTATTCTTTTAGCTTCTCATTGGTATCAGAGAATGGAATCGCTTTAGCAATACTTAAATTCTTTTGTTTGTCTTTTGCCGTAAGTTTTAGAAAATTCGTATTGAAAGTTCCATCAATATAGCCTTCGGAATCAATATAGCTTCCTGCAATTCTTGTAATAGATGTTCGACTTATTGTCATTCTTCTAGTAAGTTCTAGCATATCTTCTCTGTTTATCATAGGTACACCTCCCAAATTCATTAAGATTATATCATATATGAGGGTGGAATAATACCCAAAGAAATTAAAGGAAACCATTTGTTCAACATGTAAAGCATTAGTATTAGGTTTTCGAGATTTTGATATTTTTTTATAAAAAATATTGCAAAACACAATACTATTCCTGTAAAATAATATTAATAAATATTATTTTGTATTGAGGAGGTTGATTTTTGGAGTTAAACAAGGTAGATGAGAAAGATATCGGTCGTATCAAAAAACTAAGCTTATTATCTGTTATACCTATTTTGTTTTTATTTGTTGGAATTATCTATGGTATATATAAGGGAAGCTTTCACTCGGTTATTAACGGATTTATCAATATTATACTGGCGCCAACAATATTAGTTACAGATTTTATTGAGGTTGGTGGGATTGAAGCAGCATTTATTAATGTTGGTTTAGTCGGGATCTTAAATATCTATATTATGCACCATTATCGACTTAAGTTGAATGGTATTTTAATCGCGGCATTCTTTACTGTCATCGGCTTTTCCTTCTTCGGAAAAAATCTATATAATATAATTCCAATTTATCTAGGTGGTTATTTTTATACTTTATATAAGAAAATATCATTTAAGGATATCATTATTGCTGTAATGTTTGGTACTGCATTAGCACCATTAGTCAGCGAAATAAGCTTTTCTGGTTTATTGCATCCTTTTTTTGCTATTGTTGTTGCGGTGAGTGTTGGTATTTTTGTTGGATTTATCCTAGTGCCTCTATCCTCACATATGTTAAAATTTCATGATGGATATAATTTATATAACATTGGTTTTACGTCTGGAATATTAGGAACAGCACTGACAAGTATACTAAGAAGCTTTGGTATATCAGTGGAGCCAGTGAATATTATTTCAGAGAAAAATCATCCGGTAATTATCATAATACTACTATTTTTATTTCTGAGCTTTTTCTTTACTGGAATATATATCAATCGTCATGCTATAATGGATTTCAAGAAAATACTACAATACAAAGGAAGACTGATTACGGATTATACTCACCTGGTAGGTTTAGGTGTAACATTATTAAATATGGCGTTACTTGGATTTATTAGCCTTTTTTATGTAATATTCGTCGGAGGAGTTGTAAATGGTCCGGTCTTGGCAGGAATATTCACAGTAGTTGGATTTGGAGCATTAGGTAAGCATATTAAGAATTGTCTGCCAGTAATGCTAGGTGTTATAGCCATGGCTTTGTTATTAGGAAATGATCTGTCAACTACAGGCATCATTATTTCGGTTTTATTTTCGACTACACTAGCACCAATCGCTGGTACGTACGGACCAGTCATGGGATTCATAGCAGGTGTTCTTCATATGATTCTGGTGACAAATGTTGGAGTGATGCACGGAGGTGTGAATCTCTATAACAACGGGTTCTCGGGAGGATTGGTAGCAGGAATTATGATTCCAGTTATAGATGCTTTTGATAAGGAGAGAGATAGATGAGACACGAAGCAAAGAAAATAGCTCAGATCGTGAGTGAAATATTAACTTTGTTCCTGTTAAATGGAGCAGAGAACATTGATATTAAAGTTAATACAAAGATTTCAACAAATGAACGAAATACGGAAATTATCATAATACAATATGAGTGTGATTATGAAGAAGAATTTATACAAAAGATAGAATATAATTTGAATACGCAACGTCAATATGAAATTGAAGGTTATTATTGGCAGTTAGTTGGAGAAGATGATTCCAGTGATGAACTGCATCTTGTTGGAGCTATGGTGGATGAGGCAAATGTCTCTAAAAAAGGAAAAGACTTGCATATTCAGTTATTAAGAAAAGCATAAAGTTGCAATTCGATATTTGTCGTGGTTAAACCTTTAATAGGCGGTAATAAATAACTCCTTCGTGGTAAAGAATATATATCATTATTCTTAACTAAGAAGGAGTTATTTACGTACCATAAACAACATAAAAGTATTTACGTTACCAGAATATTATGATTAATGATTTGACACCTACACCCAAATTAAAATATTTCCTAAGTGTAACTTTTTTAAATATTATACGAATAATAAGTAGATGTAGTTTAGTATAAAAACTATAAAACAAAAGAAGGAAAGAGGATATTTACATGGTTTTTAGCAGTATAACTTTTTTGTTTTATTTTCTACCAGCATTAATCATAATTTATTATTTAGCTCCAAGTAAATTAAAAAATTTGGTAATGATAATTGCTAGTTTTGTGTTCTATGCATGGGGAGAAATTCGGTTTATACCAATAATGTTATTTCTATCGCTAGAAGATTTTGTATGTGCAAAGTTAATGGAAAAACATCGTGACAATAAAAAGCGTCGTCGTATCTATATGTTAATATCCGTTTGTAGTAATTTAGGTGTATTAATATTTTTTAAATATACGAACTTTTTACTAGGTAACTTGTTTGGATTGTTTGGGATGAGTTCTCCATTTATAGAGATAATCCTTCCAATTGGAGTATCTTTTAACTCCTTCCAGTCCATATCTTATGCCATTGATGTGTATAGGGGAACAACAAGTTGTGAAAAAAAATATTACAATTACCTTGCCTATACAACATTGTTCCCTCAGATTATAGCGGGTCCTATCGTTCGATACGTAACAGTAGAAAATGACTTAGATGACCATATGCTTACTCAGGATAGTTTTTCTATGGGGATGCGTCGTTTTATTATAGGTCTTGGTAAAAAAGTATTGATAGCTAATAATGTAGGGCTATTATGGAGCCAAATATCCAGTGGTTCAGCGGGAGATTCTTCTGTACTATTATATTGGATTGGTATTCTAGCATATACGTTTCAAATATATTTTGATTTCTCTGGTTACTCAGATATGGCAATTGGTCTTGCTAGGATCTTCGGGCTTAGTTTCGAAAAAAACTTCAACTACCCGTATATCTCAAAGAGTATCACTGAATTCTGGCGTCGTTGGCATATAACGCTGGGGGCTTGGCTTCGTGATTATGTATATATTCCCCTTGGTGGCAATCGATGCTCTAAGTTAAAACATCTTAGAAATTTACTTATTGTATGGGCTTTGACAGGATTTTGGCACGGGGCATCATGGAATTTTATCTTTTGGGGATTGTATTTCGCAGTGATATTAATAGCGGAAAAGTATTTCTTATTAAAAATACTTGATAAAATTCCTTCGTTCTTCAGGCATGTATATACGATTTTTCTTGTTATGATCAGCTGGGTTATCTTTTACTTTGAAAACCTTAATGAACTTAAGAATTACCTGTTGGGAATGTTTGGCTTTGGTGGTATTCCATTATTTAACCAGGAAGGCTTATATTATCTGTTAAGTTATGGAGTTATATTTGTCCTAGCGGCATATTTCTCAACTCCGCATTTAAAGAAAGTAATTAATTTTACTGAAAAAACAACTAAGAGATATGTTTTTATTTGTGGTACGTTTGTTTATGCTTTCGTGTTTCTTATTTGTGTTGCATATCTTGTTGACAGCACCTATAATCCATTTTTGTATTTTAGATTCTAAGGAGGTTGCATATGAAACTTACATTTAATAAAATATTTTTCTATCTATTTGCCTTATTGTGGTCAGGTCTTATCATATGTAATCTTGTCACTCCTGAGAGAAAATTTTCAGAAAATGAAAATAGATTTTTAGCAGAATTACCGAAATACACCAATGCTAAGTTAATCAATGGGGAATATATGAATGGGCTAGATGAATATGTCAATGATCAGTTCGTTTTGAGGGATAATTGGATCAGTTTAAAAACTATGGCAGAGAGAGCTCTTCTTAAGCTTGATATTAACTCTGTATATTTTGCAAAAGATGACTATTTGATTGAAAAACATAATAAGAGTGATGTATCTAAAGAGCAGGCGGATAAAAATAAGGACCGCTTAACAGAATTTGTTGAAAAATATGTAGAGAAACTGGGCGAGGACCGAGTAAATGTTATGTTGGTTCCTACAGCATCGGAGATATTAAGAGACAAATTACCGCCTTTTGCTACTGGATATGATCAAGAGGCCTACATGAATGAAGTCATAGAATCTCTATCAGAAGGTACATTCATTGATGTAAGAGATGTTTTTAATCAACATAAAGATGAGTACATTTATTATCGTACTGATCACCACTGGACAGCACTTGGTGCATTTTATGCATATGAGCAATGGGCAAAGGATGCAGGATTTACGCCACTTAGTAGGGAACAATTTGATATTACCTTAGGATCTGATAAGTTCTATGGTACCTTGCATTCAAAAGTCAATGTGAATGTAGAACCAGATGATATCTATCTATATGAAATAAAAGAAGATATGAATTATCAATTACTTTATAATTTGACTGATGAAACGGATACTTTATATGATTTAAGCCAATTAGAGGGGAAAGATAAATATTCTGTATATATGGGTGGAAATAATGCCTTGGTAAAAGTAAAAACGAATAATAAGAATGGAAGAAGGCTTTTGGTAATTAAAGATTCCTATGCCCATTCTTTCGTTCCTTTGGCTGTTAATCATTATGAAGAAACCTATATGATTGATTTTCGTTACTTTAACGGTGGAGTTGAAGAGTTTGTAGAAGAGAATGAGATTACAGATGTACTAGTACTTTATAATACAATGAACTTTGTAAAAGATAAGAATTCAATAAAATTTCTAAAATAAATAGTAGGGTAAATTATATAGTAAATTCCAGTTCCGAATCAACTGGAATTTACTTTTTTATTTTGGCTTACAATATATAACATATATTTGAATACATAATTTAAATGTGGTATAATTTTAAAAAATATGATAAAATAAGGAAATAAAGAACATAAATGTCACATAAAGATTAAGTAAAAGAAATTTGATAAATGAAAGGATGATTATTATGGCAGGAACTGCATTTGTATCAGCTGACATTGATAAGATTATGCAATTTGAAAAAGAAAGTGAAGAAGCAATAACTGAATTTGATGCTATCAAGGAACAATTTAATGAGATTAATGCTACATTACTAGATAAATGGAAAGGTGATGGAGCCGATGCATACAAGAAGGAAGTAAATCATATTCTTGAAAACATCGGTGGAATAAAGGATATATTAGATGTAATTAATAACGGTGCTGTTAAAGACGTCAAGGATAATTACTTGAAACTTGATGATGAACTTGGAGAGTTTAATAAAAATCCACAATCTGAATAGATAGCAGAAGAGTAACAATAAAAAATTACGAATTGTAGAGGATAGAGTCTTATGAGTAGACCAGATATTGGCGATGCTAAAATACCAGATGTTTTAATAAATGACAAATCACAAATAAAGAAATTGTCAGTACTTCAGGAAAATGCACAAGAATCCATATATTCTTTGATTTTTACCGAAACACAACAAAGGAGTATAGATAAGTATGAGTAGTGAATTAGTTGGTAATTCATATCGTTATATTATTGATACATCTTATGGTATTAATAAAGACGGTTTTATAGCTATTGGTACAGAGAGTATTGTTTATAAAGGACTTAAAACTAAGCTAGACGGTGGACTTCAATTCTCCTGTGTTTTAAAGTTTAAACCTAAATCTATTATATTGGACGGAAAAGTTGTAAATCGTTTAGAAATCTTTAGAAATGAAGAGTGTAAGATATTTGAAGAACTAAGAGAGTGTAGATCGATTGTACGAATTGAAGATGTAGTTGGAGATATGGGTGATTTTAGTTTGGTTTGTAATAAAAATAATACTGGCGTAATTGATAATGCATCATATTTTTGTGTAATTGAAGAGTTTATTGATGGTTGGTCGCTTGAGGAATATTGTAGAGAAGAATACTGGAAACTTAGAAAGATCGAATTACTAGACAATGGACTCAGTAATGTTGTTAACTATCCAGAGTTTAGAAAAGAAGAAAAGGCAGCTGTCAATCTTAGTTACAATTATGATAATATTCTAAAATATCAAAATCAGATTATGCTATTTATGATTAATTTGTGTGATATTTTGGAGTTTGTGACAGAACAAAAACATATTTTACATTTGGATATAAAGCCAGAGAATATAATGGTGACCAGATATGGAAAAGAGTTAGTGCTTATAGATTTTGGTAGATCAAAAAAGGTTACGAATGCTAATCGTTTTGCTCTCAGCAACTTATCAGAGACAGATTATAATAAAAATGAAACACTAGAAAGGCCATATGAATATGGCACTTTAGGGTATGCTGCTCCAGAATGTTATTCAACAGCTTCTGAAGATTCATTATTTCCATTTACAGGAGATATTGAATGGGGAAAAATGTCCATCGAAAGTGATATATTCTCATGGGGAGTGACATTTTGGGAATGCTTGAATCTTTTTGAGCTTGTTACTAAAAATGAGCAATTTTCAACTGATATGCATGACTTTTATAGAAAAAATTTTTTGTATGATGCTATTTATTGTAACAGAGATTTCTCTTGTACCTCTATTTTCTATCATAAGAAACTAGAAACTATAATTAAAAAGTGTACAAAAAAACGAGATAAGAATTATATCAACTTTAACAATAAAGAGTATTACCATTCCTATAAGGAATTAAAAAAAGATATTGAAAATGCAAAGGACTCGGCACCTACGATTATAAAAGAGGAAAATATTAAAGTTAAAAATGCATTTAAATCGTGTGGTATTATGCTTGCATCCTTTTCTTTGTTTTTAATTATTTATTTTATTTATCGAAGCATGGCATTTAATATTGCTCAGAGTAAATGGAATAATCTAATTAGTACATATAATGATACACAGTTCTATAAATTGGACGAGATTGCTATAGATTTAATAACTACTGCTCCTGCTAATAGCAAGGATGATACCTATAACATGATTGCAAGTTTTACGTACCAAGATGGGAATATATCTGATTTTGAAGCTACTATGCTTGTAGAACTTTTGGAACTGGCTGGTAATCAAAATTCGTTAGCACAGCGCATTGATGAAATAATGGAAAATGCAAATACAAGAAAGTTCAAAGAAATATCAACTGAAGTTATCAAATTAAATCCCAAAGATGAAAGTATTGGTTATGAACTAGCAAGGGCAATCTTTAATGTTGAAGTAGGTAAAACTGACATTGTTCAGGCCTATGGTACTTTGAAAGAGTACCAAGAAAATGAAAGATTTCACAATGCAGTTGTAAAACTTAAGAATGTACTGGATAATGACGAAAATATAGCAATTATATCAAAAAGTGAAGGTATAAGTAGACCTGAAATAAAGAAATTCCTTAAGAATATTACTACGAAGGAGGAAAAACAATGAAGAAAGGATCTGGAAAATTTTTGATTATTAAGTATATCATAAAGGCTTACTTAAAAAGCTTACTATGCTTCCTTGTTTCTTTTTCTGTAGTGTTTGCAATACTTATGTTTTCTGAACTATATCCTAAACTAGAAAGTGCACTGGATTTAAAATATAATTCACCTTTTGTAATGATACCTTTAGTAGGTTTTGTATGTATGACAGTAGTGTGCTTTTTGATCGGATCACTAATGTACTTTTATAAATACAAAAGAAATAAAACAAAGGGAAAATTCTATAAAGAATTTTCAGCAGTTTTAAACAGTCAACAAGAAAGTAAGAAATAACACAACTCAATGTTATTATTTCAACGAATATGAAAGGTGTAATAATATGCATAGATATGTAAAAAAATATATGAAACGCTTTGTTTTGATGTTTATTATAGTAATTTTGTTTGTTGATGTAATATCTGCAGCGGTTCACAATAATGCGTATGCGGAAGGGTTACCTACTTCGGAAGATGAAGGTCTACCTACGACGGAGGAAGAAGCTCCACCTACGACGGAGGAAGAAGCTCCACCTACGACAGAGGAAGAAGAACCACCTACGACAGGGGAAGAAGAACCGCCTACGACAGGGGAAGAAAATCTACCTACTTTTGAAATTCTAATTGATCAATCTATTCGTGGAAATATTACTATTACGCTCCAAAATAGTGAAGATCCTACAGAAATTCAAACAGAAGAAGTAGTAGATGGAAAAGTAACATTTAACGATTTTGTCAATAGCAGTGATACATACGATATTCAAATAACTGGTATGATAGGGTATGAAGATTATGGCCAATCAGGATTAACTTTTAGTGATACATACTTATCGTTTGAACTTATTGATTTTGAACCTTTGGAAACCATAGAAGTTAGGGGACTTATTGTGGATGAAGGCGATAATCCTTATTGTGATGGTGGTACTGTATCGTATACTGGATACGATGATGGTTCGGTTAACCTTGAGAACGATGGATCCTTTTGTGCCACAGTTTATAAAGATAAGTCATATGAATTTACAGTTATTCCAACAAATGAAAAGTATAATAATCCGATGGACTTGGGAATTGTAAGTAGTCAAACAGATATTCTTGATTTGAACGGGAAACTTTCGATTAAAGAATTCTCTATTACTACGAATTCTGGTGAGAATGGAACAATCACGGAATCAGAGTATTCTATTCCTTACGGTTCTAGTAGGAGTGTAAGTGCAAAAGCAGACCAAGGATATCGAATTGAAACCTTTATGATAGATAATTCACCAGTTACTGATGCGGTTGGTAAGGTGGAATACGATTTTTCTTTTGATGAAATTAATACTGACCATATAGTTGAAGTTACATATACTGTAAAAACATGGGAGGTTAGATTTAGTTTTAGTGAGAACGGAAAGTTATTTCAGGAAGAAAACGAAGATATGTTAGTTAGTGGGGGATACATAATAGCTAAAGAGGGTGATAACCCAAGTTTTACTGCTAAGGCAGACAATAATTATCATATTAGTAGTGTTGAAATCGATGGAGTAGTCCAAACAGATTGTTTATATAATAATGATTTAACAGAGTATTCATACGTGTTCTCTAATATTAATAACGATCATTCCATTACCATTACATTTGCAATTAATACATATGATATCAATATTATCACAGGAGAAAATGGTTCAGTCTTAGTTGGAGATTCTTCAGCAGGTACAACTCAGAATATTAATCATGGAGAGAATCTTACACTTATTCTCGTTCCTGACGAAGAATATGATGTTGAGGAGATTACTCTTGATGGGGAGGCTGTCAATAATTTTGACTTTATAGACAATAATTCAACATACGAATATGTACTTCCTGTTACAGAAGCACATACTATTACAATAAAATTTTGTAGGATAAAAACTATAGATGATGATTTAAAATGTTATAATCTAAAGGCTGAAAATCTCATTAGTGGATATCCAAAAATTGTAGGTGGAACTCAAGTTTATAATTTTTTGAATGGTGATTCAAAAGTAATCATAACTCCTCAATTACCTTATACGAAGATTAGAATAAACGGAGAAAGGAATTTTATATCCTCTTATTCGGAGATAGATATATCAGATTCAAAAAAAATATCGAGAATTGAAGTTTATAATCCCTCAAAAAGACTAGGTAGCAGATGGATGGAAATAAATATATTAGATATTCAGATCATCATGGATAAAACGGAACCAAGTGTTGTAGATATACCAGCTATGGAATGGACAAACCATGATTATATCGTAAATGGAATCGTAACGGATGAAGATTCTGAAACAAATCCATCATCAGGTCTTTCAAGAGTAGTATGGTCAAATACGCAATTATCTGAAACTCAAGTTTTAGAAGAAGAAACAAATACAGTACCTATATCAAATGGAACATATGCATTTACTTGTACAGGTGAGCATAATAATGAAAGATACTATTTTTATGCTGTTGATAACGCTAACAATGTTTCTGAGGCAAAAACAATAGATATTAAAATAGATATGACAAAGCCGGAGATTACAGAATTTACATTTGGCAAGCTCGAATCTTATGTTGATCCACAAAATATAAATTTTTTAACTTATGGGACTTTCTTTAATAAAACAATTGAAGTCGAAGTTTCAGTCAAAGACGAAGGTGTTTCTTCTGGTCTAAAAGAAATAACAATATATAGTGATGGAAATGCAGTAGAAACTAAACCAGTTGTTGGCTCTTCAGCTAAATTCAACTTAGGAATTGGCTACTTCAGTGGTAATGAGATTACAGCATCAATAAAAGATGTGGCAGGTAATGAATCAGAAGGAAAGACAAAACCTTCCGATGTTGTGACTAACGCTAACAGTGATAAGGTGTGTATAAAAAATGAAAAGCCTAATATATCAATTGAGCCAACGAGTCCTGCTAGTAATGTTAATGAGGAGAAAAAATGGTATAACAGCAATGTAGGCTTCGATATTAAGGTAACAACCGAAAGTGGCGGTATTTATGCTATCGGTATTAAGATAAATGGACAGGAAATCACAACGGATGTAAATAAGAAAAAGATAGATGCTAATTACTATGTGTCTCAAACATTGCTGGAAACATTCAATGTAAATACAGATCTTCAACCACTTGAGGGAGAAAACATAATTGAAGTTACTGCTGTTAATAATTACGGAAATAAACAAACTATAACTGAAAAAGTATATATAGATACAACAAAGCCGGAGATTACAGAATTTACATTTGGTAAGCTCGAATCTTATGTTGATCCACAAAATATAAATTTTTTAACTTTTGGGACTTTCTTCAATAAAACGATTGAAGTTGAAGTTTCAGCCAAAGACGAAGGTGTTTCTTCTGGTCTAAAAGAAATAACAATATATAGTGATGGAAATGCAGTAGAAACTAAACCAGTTGTTGGCTCTTCAGCTAAATTCAACTTAGGAATTGGCTACTTCAGTGGTAATGAGATTACAGCATCAATAAAAGATGTGGCAGGTAATGAATCAGAAGGAAAGACAAAACCTTCCGATGTTGTGACTAACGCTAACAGTGATAAGGTGTGTATAAAAAATGAAAGGCCTATTATATCAATTGAGCCAACGAGTTCCGCTAATTATGTTAAAGAGGATAAAAAGTGGTATAACAGCAATGTAGGCTTCGATATTAAGGTTACAACGGAAAGTGGCGGTATTTATGCTATCGGTATTAAGATAAATGGACATGAAATCACAACGGATGTAAAAAAGAAGAAGATAGATACTAATTACTATGAGTCTCAAACATTACTAGAAACATTCGATATAAATACGGATCTTCAACCGCTTGATGGAGAAAACACAATTGAAGTTACTGCTGTTAATAATTACGGTAATAAACAAACTATTACTGAAAAAGTATATATAGATACAACTAAGCCAAAGATTATTGGATTTAATATTGATAAACTGAATAGTGATATGAACAGTGTAATGTTGAACTATCTATCGTTTGGTAATTTCTTTAATGATAAGGTGAAGATTACTGTAATTGCTGATGATAATTATGGTGCGACATCAGGAATTAGTACAATTACTCTATATGTTAATGGTAATCCAGTAGATGATTTGGCACAATCAGTGACGGCTTTAGGCGACGGAAAGAGTCAAGCTGAATTTATTTTGCCAAAAGAAATAATTAGTAATTCAAATATTTTGAAAGCAGAATTAACAGCTATAGCAACTGATAATGTCAAAAATAGTAGTTTTACTACGACTCCGTCTAGTGTGAATTCGAGTATTAAAAGCAATCTGTTAGTGATTGAAACAATTAATCCTATAATTGAATTCTCAGTTCCTCAAGCAATCTATACGGATAAAGATGACAAAAAGAGTTATAACGATGATGTTATGATTAATATACAGGCGAAAGATGTGGATTCTGGTATACGCTCTGTTCAAATTAGTATCAATGGTACAGAGATCCAAAAAGATATGAATGGAAAAGAAGTAAATGCTTATTTTAGTAATACAGAAACACATGCAGAAGTCTTTCAAATTAGCACTAGCCAAGGAATACGAGCTGATGATGGTTCCTATGTAATTGAGGTAACAGTTGTAGATAATGCTGGAAATAAGTATATGACAAGTGAAACGGTATATAAAGATACGGATAGACCGAATATAACAGGGATTAATTTTATTCCAACTACATCAGATGGAATCAGTGATACATCTGAGTTTATAGATGAGTTGGAGTATGGATTTTTCTTTAAGGAGGAATTTACAGCTGTTGTTCACGTTTCAGATAAGGAGCCATCATCGGGTTTAGATCGAATAAAATACCATTTGATATCTTATCAAAATGGTAAAAAAACGGGAGAGAATAGTGGGGAAGTAGTTATAGTTGATGGAATTGCAACTATTGCTGTACCAAAAGGTTTTAAAGGACAAATCATTCTTGAGGCACTTGATAATACGAAAAACAGCTCTATGGAAGTAACTTCAAAGGCCTTTGTAAGCGATGATAGTAATCCTGAAATTAGTATTGTAAACAATAATGATACTTCCTATACGGATGCGGATGGCAATAAGTTGTATGTTTCTGACATGAGTTTTACGGTCTCGCTTACTGACAATCTTTCTGGAATAAAAGAAATAGGATACTCGAAACAATCAGAAAAGGAAACACTTGAACGAAAAGTTATTTCGATAAATAATACGGGTTATAAAGTTGGAGATGATATTGGAGATGGTTGGGTAATATCTGAAATGGATTGTAATCTTATAACCAAAGTATCAAAGATATTTAAGCTAAAGTCAGAGGATAACGATATAGTGCTTGCTTTTGATGTAACGGATAATTGTAATAACAAGAAAGATAATGTAAAGACGGAGAAAATCACTATTGATAAAACAGCCCCTATAATCAATGTGGTATTTCGTAAAGATGTAAGTAAGAGTTCATATTATTATAATGCTAACCGTATTGCGGATATAACTGTACTTGAAAGAAATTTTGACGAAGATTTGATTAAGGCGATTATTCAAAATACATATGGTAATGTACCAAATGTTTCATTTAAGAAAGAATCCAATATAAAACATGTGGCTGTTATTAATTTTGATGAAGGAGACTATACTTTAGATGTAAAAGGTAAAGATTTGGGTGATCATTCTGCAACCGTTAGTTATAGTGGAGGGAATGAAAAACTATTTTATGTGGATAAAACAAAACCTCTTACAGCAGATAATTTTTCTACATTCAGCTCAAGTAAAACCAATAATAGTTTTAATGAGGACAAAACTATTTCGATAGAAGTGACAGAGCATAACTTTGATCCTCAATTAATTCACTTGACGATTAAAAGAAAAACAGCAGGATCATCACATACTGGGGCTGGGTTTACGGATGTGAGTGATATTGCATCTATTAGTAAGTGGATATCGTCTGGAGATAAGCACAAATTATCATTTACAATATCAGAAGATGGTGTTTATCAGGTGGAATTGAAGACATCTGATCTAGCTGAAAACAGCCAGGATACAAGTAGTACAGTAGTTTTTGAAATAGACAAAACAGTCCCAGTAGTGAAAACAAGAAATGACAATTTTGTCGCATCAGATGATACTGAGTTTTTAGATATATATCCATATTCGAGAAAAGACGAATTAGCACCGAGTATTGAATTTGAAGATTTGAATCTTGATCATCTAGAATATGTTTTAACCACTTTCATACCAGATTATACAGGATCAGAAGGACAAACAATTGTTCAACCTGCGAGGACCTATGTGGAGGAAGACAAGAATAAAACTGGTATTATAAAAAAAGCAAAATTTACACTTCCGAATTTTGAAAAAGACGGTGTTTATGCGCTGGAAATAACAGCAGTCGATGTAGCTGGGAACAAAAGTATAGTGAATCAAAGTACATATGCTAGGTTGGTGGATCGCGACGTTTTGGCATACATTATGGATAGTAATTTGGTTAATAAAACTGGTTTGTATTCATTCCAATATGAAAATGGAGATGCAATCAGTAAACGACCAGATGATTTTAGTGATATTAATATACTTGTATTTGCAAAAAAGAAATCGGATACTCAAATCGTTTTGAGAGATAACAATGAATTAGAGATAAATACGGATGCGACCATAAGTACTGATAATAGTTTATACGGAATAGGAATATATCGCTATTCATTGCAAGCTAATTATTTCAAAGATAATTTTCAGAATGATACAGATATGGAATTGCATCTAACTGTTAACAATGAAGATGAAAGAGTTGATTTGGGTAAAATGCATATTGATAATATCATGCCAACCTGTGAGATTCCGATTGAGTTTAAATCGTGGAATTGGTATTATGGAGAACTTGACCGTACTATTACATTGGCTAACATAAGTGAGCCAATTGATACAGATCTATGCAAAGTGTATGATAATGGAAAAGAGATCCCATTTACTTATATAAGCGAGAACAATTCACTAGAATTTACTCTTACCAAAGGATGGCATAGTGTTGGAGTTATTATCAATGATATGGCAGGAAACTCTACTAATATTAGCGAAAGGGAATATATGTATATTGGGTATTTTTGGTTGTGGTTTATTGCAACATTAGCAGCGATTGCTCTTACTGCAATGATTATAATTGTTTCACGAAATATAAGAAGAAAAAGAAGAATTGAATCAGAATAAATGTATTAGAAAGAGTGTTTGCAATTGCAAGTAAATAATGGTAAAATATATAAATACAAGGAAGAATATGTCGTGTTTTTATTATTACTGTATACATGTAGAAAGGATTTTAAACCTTTATATACATGGATAATTTAAGGGGGATTGTTATGTCTTATGAGAGTGAATATAGTAGTAGTTGTAGCAGATATTATAACGCTTGCTCCGAAATTAATAGTTGTAATAACAGATTAAGAGAATTAGAGATGCAGAAACAACAGAAGATCAAGGAGATTAATAAGCTTGAGACTGATATCAAGGATCATGAGGAGGCTCTTTCTGCTGTAGAAAAAATGCTTCAGAGTGATAGTAATCTAAATCAGGATATTAGCAATATTTCTAATAAGACAGATCATGCTGCAGACAACTTTATCGGAATGGTAAAAGCAAGTGACATTAAAAGTAAAGATTTAAGAGACGTCTATAGTAATGAGATGGCAAAAACAAAAAGTACATTAAGTGGTATTATAGATGGATTGAAGACAAAAAAGACGACATTAACTAATAAAATTGTAGAGCTAAAAGAGAAATTGCGAATTGCAAAAGCAAATCTGGAGGATATTAAAGCAAGAATTAAAAGTACAGAATCAAGTTTACGAGATTGGCAGTCAGCTAGGTCAAGTGCATCAATAGATATGGAGTACTATAGTCGAAAGATGAGTGAAGAGGATGAGGATTAACATGTATGTAGTAGGCAGCCTTAAAACACAGATATGTTGTCGGCATGTAAAAGAGTTTTGCAATTACCTAAATTAACATAAAGATAGTAAGGAGGTTTATATGACAGACAATAAGGAAAATGTATTACAGCTTCTTGCAGACTCAAGACTAGCACTTATGAACCAGCAAGATACCGTAGCACTAAAATTAGCGACACAAGCAAAGAGATTAGAACCAGATAATCCAGAAACCTACAAATGTGCAGCAAATGCATGTATGTCCTTGGAAAATTACAAAGAAGCCATACATAATTATAGTCAAGCAATTAGAATTGATCCTAAGAATGGTAATCGATATTTTGATTTGGGATTTGCACTTGCGACATCTGAGAAAATAGCGGATGCCATGAGAAATTTTGCTAAAGCAGAGGAATTAGGATGTAGTCCAGAAAACCTTGCACAATTGTATAATGTGTTGGGAATTTGTTGTTTCGATATTGCAAGATACGATGATGCTCTTATCAATCTTAATAAAGCGGAACAAATAGTAGGAGTCGATATGGATATTCTACAACGGAAGGCTATTCTATATGGTATTAAAGGAGATATTAGAAACGGTATTCTCACTGCCAATCAGTTGAAACTGATTGCACCAACAGAATACATGGGATATAAGATTGCATTTAAATTGTTAGTACAGGATAAACGTCTAGATGCAGCAGAAAAAGAACTAGAACGAGCAATGAAATATACAAGTCCTTCAATGGATTTATATAATGATAGTATGACATTAGAGCTTGAAAAATACAATATTGATAAGGAAAGCTCACATTTTGAAGCAGCACTTACAATTATAGAAAAAGCCTTAAAATCGGTTAAGCCTACAATTACAAATGTAATAGAAGGGTATATAAATGCTGCAGAGATAAATCTACAACTTGAAAAGCCAGATCAAACTATTCATTGTCTAAATGCGGCGCAAAATCCAATTGGAGCATATAATAGTGGGTTTGAAATATTGGATAAGGAGTTTGTTCCGGTAGAATTAACAGAATATGATGTAGAAGAAATGATGGTAGCTGATAAAGAAAAAATCATAGAACAATATGGAGATTACGGTTTGGAAGAGATGGTCCAAAGTGTTGAACCTGACGAAGACGGAAATAGAAACTATTTCACGGAGATTGAGGATGATACAGAAGAAAAAGAAGAGGTACATAAGCTGTCTGAAACGGAGAAGGCAGAATATACGAGGGAGAATATTGATCAGATCAATAGACTGTATGTTGGTGCATATACCTTGAAAAAGGATTATGAACAGGTTATTGAGTACGCAAAAGTTTTACAAGCAAGTGAAAATATCCACAATTCATACATAGGTAAATACACAGAAGCAAATGCTTTGATGGAAATGTGTTCTCCTGATGCAACAAAGAAATATGAAGAAATAATACGATTCTTTAGAAATGCAATGATCAAAGATCCAAGTGATTTGGCTGCATTGAATTTTAGAATACAGTGCTATATTGACATCAAAGAATATAATGAGGCAGAACAACTTTGTAATCTACTAGCAAAAGAGATGAAAGAACCAATATTGAAAAAAATTGAAGAAGCAAAGTCGAAAGGAGAATAATCATGGCAAAGGATTATGATATAATTCTTGATGATAATGCATTCACAACAGCGGAGTCTGAGATGCTTGCTCTAAAAAAAAGAGTTGAAGAACTGAAAAAGAAACTTGAAAAGATGTATTTAGATCTGTCAAATGCACTGATTACTCCTGCTGGTAAGGCAATTGAATTGAAGGCTGGTAAGGTTTTAATCAAACCGATTGAAGATCTCTCGCTGGTTATTCAACATGTATCGGATACATTAAATGAAATCATTGGGACAGGATATTACAAAGATGTTTGGGTTAAGTTCGAAGAACTTAATCAAAATATAAATTTTAATTAAAAATAGGAGGATATTATTATGGCAATGGGAAGTACCAGTACTGTAAATGTCACACCAGAAATGATGAATAATGCATTGAATGTGATTAGTGATTATCGAAAAAAGACCGTCGATCTACATACGCAATTAAGTGATACGGTGGCAACATTAATTCCAAGTAATTTTAGCGGGAATGCTGCAGATGGGTTTAAGATCTTTTATGAAAATAAAATTGAACCTGCAGTAGGTGAGGGATTAACTAATTTACTAGATAGTTTACAGAAAATGTGTGAAGGAATTCTTCAAGCAATTCCACAAGATTCAGTTGGTTTAGATGATCAATTGGCTGAAGAAAATAAAAAATAAGGAGGGGAAAGTGAATGGCTGGTTGTAGAATAGTAAATGCACAAGTGGTGACAGCGGTGGAAGCAATTACAAAGTGTTATGGAGATTATAAAACTGCAGGAGAAAATTTTGTGACTGATTTTAATTCAGCAATTACTGAAATGGAGGGTGCAGCAAAGGATGCACTGAAAACGCTAATAGATGGTGCTGTAAAAACATTTGTTGAAACAGATTTACCAACAGCTGTGGATGGTATGTCTAAATTACTGGAAGGTAATAGAGATAATTTTGAAAAAGTAGATCAACAATTAGCTGATAGTATAAGCGGTAAATAAAGTTAATGTAGACCCGAATCATTTGTTATGAAGTATGGTTCGGGTCTAGGTTTATATGTAGTAACGAATCAATTGGTAAGGGGGCTTCAAAATGGTCTTTAAGGTTCTAAGCGAAGAAGAGATATCTTTACTGAATGTAGAACAGAAAGTAAAGTATGAAGAAGAACGTAATGTGTATCAACAAAGGGTTGATTTTGTTAATCGACTTGAAGAATTGGAAGATGTTAAAGTTGAGCAATACAATATGGAGATGTCAGCAATTGAAATTATTCAAGATAGAGAGATCAACCAGTACCAAAATCCAGAATTTACATTAAAAACTAGTGTTTCTGTAAAAAAACCAAATTTACAAGTAGTAAGTTTTCAGTCATTGGAACAAGATAAACCAGTTCTTCCAATGATTATGAAGAAGCCGAGGATTCAGGTAGTATACTTTCATCAGAAAGAATCTGCTCGTAAAGAGCTGCCGTTGATTACTAAACCTGTGGTTAGCAGCAGAAATTATAATGAAGTAAAATTAGAACAACTTGATCTTCCTGGTGTTGAAAAGATTACTATATCAATGAAAACACACAAACCAATTACGAATGATCATCCAAGTTTACCTGCTATAACAAAACCATCTATTAATTTAGATATGAATGTAGAACAAATTGCAACCTCTTCTAATGTTAATACAAAGAACTTACCAGAGGTTTTAAAAACGAACATACCAATCCGCAAAGTTGCAATGGCTATAGATACTAGGCATGACTTACCAGAGGTTCTAAAAACGAACATACCAAACCACAAAGTTGCAATGGCTGTAGATACTAGGCCTGACTTACCAGAAGTTCTAAAAACAAACATACCAAACCACAAAGCTGCAATGGCCGTAGATACTAGGACTAATCTACCAGAAGTAGAGAAAATGAACATACCGATCCAAAAAGCTTCAATGGATATAGATACGCAACTGAATCTATCAGGTATCCAAAGATCATCTATAAAATTAGATATTAATACAAACATAGATAAGTTTGAAAAGTCTTCAAAAATTGCTCCTCAAAACTTACCAATGGTTCTTAAAATAAATGCACCGATCCATTCGGTTCCAATTGAAAATAGTATTTCTCCTAGTCTGCCAACTGTTAAAGAAACAAGTATACCAGAACATTCGGTTACAATACCAATAATTAAGGCAGAATTACCTCAAGAGGTAATAAAGGTTTATAATGATAGAAAACCATTTGGTGAAATGAAACCAATTGAAGGTGTTAAGTTGACAACTGTTGTTAAACCTGACGTAAATATTCAAGAATTTGAAATGAAAAGTTTGCCATCAGTACATTTACCGAAACGATTCAGGCCTAACATTAATATAAAAGAATATAACGGATCTAGTCAGTCAAAAATAAAAGTAACAAAGGTTCCAGAAATGAGTATTCCAAAATCTACATACACCAAAGATCTAAAAATTGATACACCAAAGTTGCCTAATGTTCGTGAAATAGCTGTAAAATCAAAAGAATTCAACTTGACAGAATTACCGAAACCAAATATGCCAGTAGTGAAAACTTCAATTCCAATCATAAATATAAACAAACCTTTACATAACCAGCCTGGCAATCAGGAAAATCAAGTTGCAATTACTAAAGATTATACATTACATTCTATAATGAAAGATTCTATTAAAATTCCGGATGCGAGTTTAGTATTGAATAAACTACTTTATGAGCTTACGGGAGAAACTGAGGATTTGAAAGGATTAGAAGATGAAGAACAACGAGATAATGATTTCTGCTAAATTTGTAAGTGACAGTATTTCAGAGGAAATATCTTTTCTTATGCTAAAAGATATATCACTAAAATCATTTATTGAGGCTATATATTATGGCGTAAAGAAATTAAGTGACCATGAAGATGCCTTTCAGCTTTTGAATAATTATTTACGAACTCGTAAGGAGTTGCAGGTATCCTATAATGCAAAAGGTGATTATAATATAATTGATTTTACAGAAAAAATTGAGGATCAATATGTATATGATATGAAACTAGATGAACTTGGTTTTGTTACATCTAGTTGTGTGTTATTCACGACTGACATAGAAGTAATGTCATCTGGATTATTTCAAAAGAATGAGAAAAGTTATATATTGAAATCAGAGAATTCTCTTGAATATAACATTAGTACACGACGTCTAAATGTAATCGAACCATCGATCATTGATATTATTCCAGCTAATGAGATGCCAAGGAAAGATAAGGCCTCTATTATTGATGTAATGATTCCAACGTTGTTGTCAACTGGAGGTATGTTGCTAGCCAGATCTCTTGTCATGTCATTATCACCAAGTGCTTCTAGTATGGGAGATACCATGCTGTTAATGTCAGGAGCCATGGGTGTTGTGGCACTGGTAACCACTCTTTATAACTATGTAAGACAAAAGACGAAGTACAAAAAAGATGTAGCTGAGTGGAAAATAAATTATGAAAACTATATACATAGGAAGATTAAAACAATTAATGAATGGCAGAAAAGTGATATCAAGTATTTAAATAGTGTATATCCTAATATGGATACTCTTTTTAAGAATACAGGAGAAATAAGTAGTGCGATTTTTTCGCGTTCTCAAAATGATAATGATTTCATGACAATATCATTAGGAACATCCAATGAAGTGAAGCCATTGTTTGAAATCAAGAGTGAAAAGAAGGATAATATTTTTTATGATGTATATTATAAAAAATATGGTGATACGATCAAAATACAGATTCCATCTAAAAAAGATAACAAAAGAAGAAAGAAACTGACACCTGATGAAAGAGAAGCAGAGGACAGGAATAAATTCTTACTTACAGATTTGGCTTATAATTTTGCTAATAAAGGAGTCGATCCTAAGGACAGTAATGAAATTATTGGATTCAATTACTTAAGAAGTGATGATGATACGAAACCACCACTGTTACTTGATTTGAAATCATGTGGTGCTTTGGGAGTGGTATCTAACGATGAACAGACCTCTAAGAACTTTGTTCAACATGTTGTATTTGAATTATCCTATTATCATTCTCCAGAGGATCTACAGTTTGTATTCTTCTTTAATAAAGAAGAGGACGCAGCCAAGAAAAATGAAATATTAGGAAATTATAAATATTTACCTCATGCCAATGAACTATTTGAAGAAACTTCACAATTTGTATTTGATAAAGATAAGTCAGGAATAGTGTTTGGACAACTCTTAAGTATTATGAATGGACGTGGCAAAACAACGAAAGAAGAGAAAGAAGAGGAAAGTCCTAATAAAAATCTTACACAAATCGTTTGTATTGTTTTTGATGATTATAATATTAAGGAGACGGGCTTTTCAAAATTCCTACCAGAGGTACCTAAAGAAGGCGAACCTTATGTGAATACCAATGGACTTACTTTTATATTTATTCAGTCTGTGAAGGACAAATTACCAAAGTACTGCGGTAACATTGTTGATATACACAATGTCAACGCTAATGAAAGAAAATGTAGTTTACGGTACAATGTTCTCACTAGAGAGATTTTAAATGTTTTAAGTGAAGGCAATGATGATGATACAAAAGCAAATGATACAGATAAATTAATAGAATACAAACATTTTGGAAATGATTACATATTCGATGAGAAAAAGTATAGAGAAAACTTTGAATTGGTATTCAAACAATTAAGTGCAATCTATTACACTAGGATCGCAGAAAATGGTAAAGTTCCATCGATGGTTACACTTTTTGAACTTTACGGGTATAACTCTGAAAAAGTACAGAATAATGAGATAAAGGATAGTATGCTTGAAAGTTGGAAGAAGATAGATGTAAATGATGTAACTAGAAACCTTTGTGTTCCTATCGGAAAGAATGAACATGGTCTTTTACATCTTGATCTATATGAGAAAGCCGATGGACCGCATATGCTTGTAGCTGGAACAACGGGATCTGGTAAGTCTGAAACGATCATTACCTATCTAATTGGATTATGCATGAAGTTCTCACCTATGGACCTGAATCTAATGCTTGTTGATATGAAAGGTGGAGGATTCTCAGATCGTCTGGGAAGTTTACCTCATTGCGTGGGAGTTGTAACGGATACTGCAGGGGAGGAAGAAGGAACTTCCGCAGCATATATGTTAAAGCGTTTTCTAGAATCCTTAAATGCGGAGATAAAGAGACGTAAGCTACTTCTTTCAAGTTTCGGTGTCGATAATGTAGACTCATACATAAGAGCACTTCGTGTTATAAAACAAATTAAAGAATTGCAGAAGCAAAGCGCGAATAGTGAAACAATTGCTTCCTTACAAAAAAAATTGAACGAAAAACAGATAGAAGCTTTGGACAAGGAATTAGAAGAACTTGCTTCACTGTCACATCTTATACTGGTTGTTGATGAATTTACTGAATTAAAGCGATTTTCTAATGAAAGTAATGATGTAGAT
>ERZ781271.15-NODE-15-length-131587-cov-6.522519_pt1 | contig 131587 bp, 111 predicted proteins | sample MGYA00375849_ERZ781271 | MGnify/ENA primary metagenome ERZ781271 (study PRJEB29790, sample SAMN06051245) | human gut metagenome | host: Homo sapiens | place: USA: Cincinnati, Ohio | collected 2013-06-10 | study: EMG produced TPA metagenomics assembly of the Gut... | reverse complement strand
ATGGTAGCTATTTTGTCCTAAACGGTCATTTTTGATGTTCTGAAACTATCATTACTAGCTATTTTTACATTATGTGTCCTAAGAAAAAGATTACTTTTTCAAGAATCAAAACCACCAGTGTGAACTGGTGGTTTGTTCTGCGACTGTAAGCCACTTCTACCGGTCAGGGTCAAAGGCCCACCGAAATAGCTCTTCCTCGCACCTCTTTCCCGAGCAGCTGCTAAAGCACCTCGACTTACTTCTTCTTCATTTCATCAGTAAACGGATCTACTCCCTCGAATAAAGTGAGCTGGTCTGCTACTCTGTCTTCTTGTAATTGATTTTGTATCTATTCAGCTATCACTTTCTGGTTACGACCTATCGTATCTACATAATAGCCTCTACACCAAAACTTCGATTGCCATATTTGTATTTTAAGTTCGCATGCTTATCAAAAATCATCAAGCTGCTCTTTCCCTTTAAATATCCCATGAAAGACGAAACACTGAATTTGGAAGCGATACTGACAAGCATATGAATATGATCGGAACAGGCATTCGCTTCATGAATAGTCACGCCTTTGCGTTCACATAAGTCCCAGATAATTCTTCCGATACTGGTTTTGTATCTGCCATAAATGATTTGACGATGATACTTGAGTGCGAAAACAATATGGTAGAACAATTCCACTTTGTATGTGATAAACTTTCATTAGCCTCTCTCATGAGCTATCCCCTTTGTGATGTTTAGTAGTGGCGGGGAAACCACTTCTATCTTATCATTTTAGGAGGTTCTTTTCTTACTACGCTAAAAGTTTCCGGAACTACTAGCATAGCTAGTGGTTTTCGAGAGGCAAAAAAAGCCCGCATAAGCGGGCCTGACTGCTAAACGATATCAACTTAGAACTGATCAATCAAGAGCTGCTTCATCTCTTCAATGTAAGGCTGACGTGGATTAGCTGGTGTACATTGATCATCATAAGCCAAGCTTGCCAATCTATCAACAGCCGCATCAAAAGCCTTCTTAGTAACCCCATTAGCAGATAACTTAGGCTCAACATCTACAGCATGCATTAATTGATCAATACGTGCACAGAGTGCTTCAACCAATTCTGCATCATCTTTCCCTTTAAGTCCAAGAGCGCGAGCAATATCCGCATAATCACGTTGGGCACGGTATTCTTCATAACGCGGATAAACAGAACGTTTCACATTTCCTGCAACGCCATTGTAGCGAATAACATGCTGCATAGCAATTGAGATAGCAAGACCATGAGGAAGTCCAAATTCACCGCCAGTCTTGTGGGCGAGTGAGTGGTTAATTCCAAGGAAGGCATTTGAGAAGGCCATACCTGCTAAAGTTGCTGCATAATGCATGTTTTCACGTGCTTGTTCTCCACGAAGTGTTGGATTCTTAGGATCAAAGTTATAAGAATCTTCCAAGTTTTCGATAACCAATCTGATAGCTTCCATAGACCATGGACGTGTGAAATCAGATGCCATAACAGATACGTAAGATTCAAGAGCATGTGACAAAGTATCAAGTCCTGAAAGAGCTACTGTACGTTTAGGCACTGTCATGACAAATTCTGGATCAACAATAGCAACTTGCGGTGTCAATTCATAATCAGTCAATGGGTATTTCACGTGTGTGAAATCATCAGTAATAACGGCATAAGGTGTCACTTCTGAACCCGTACCAGATGTTGTTGGGATACAGAAGAGACGAGTCACTGTCTGATGCTTGAAGCGAACAATCCGCTTACGAATATCAATGAATTTTTGCTGCAATTCAAGGAAGAGCTCACTGACTTTTTCATAACTATCAAGGAAATCTGCTTCTTGATCCAACGAATATTCATAGATATAACGCGCAATTTTGGCTGCATCAAGGGCAGAACCGCCACCAACTGCAATAACAGTATCTGGTTTGAAGTCACGCATTTGTCTAGCAATTTCAATAGTCTGACCGAGTGTTGGATCTGGTTTGATAGTACCATAAATTGAAGTTGCCACTTTTTCATCCCGAAGGGATAGCTGAGCAAGGACAGTGTCAACAAAACCAAATTGAAGCATACCTGGGTCGGCAACGATGATAGCACGCGTCATTGTTTCAGTTTCATCCTGCAAGTATGAAATAGCATTTTTTTCGTAGTAAGTTTTTTCTGGTAAACGAACCCATTGAGGACGGTTGCGGCGTTTCGCAACAGTTTTCACATTCAAGAGGTCGCCAGTCGATAAGTTGTGTGACAATGAATTTTTCCCCCATGATCCTGTTCCAAGAGTTAAGCTGGCTTGCAATGCGTCTGTATAAACGTCACCGATACCACCGACTGAGTCTGGTTGGTTAACCAAAACACGAGATGAATTGAGGGCATCTCCATATTCAGCGACAAATGGGTCAGCTTGTGAACCGATTTGGATAGCACAGTTATGACCAGCACCTTGGTAATCAAGAAGGGCTGCTACAATATCAATACCATCTTTGCGATCTTTGGCTTTATAAACAGAAAGAAGCGGAGAGAGTTTTTCTGATGATAATTTCTCACCAATTTTTTTCTTATCAAGTTCAAATAAGAGAACATCTTTGCCTTCTGGCAATGTCACACCGGCTTGTTCACAGATCCATTTCGCCGACATACCAGCAACCGGTCCGTTAACACCATGGTTGTCATTAAAGACAAAATCTTCAAATTTTTTGTAATCTTTTTTAGGAACAAGGTAAGCGCCTTTTTCCTGCATTTTAGCAAGCCATTCTTTATAAATTGGTGCTTCCACAACTGCCGAATTTTCAGTCGCACAAATCATACCATTGTCAAAACGCTTAGAAAGAAGAAGGTCTTCAACCGCACGTTCAAGATTAGCAGTTGCATCCACATAAACAGCACCATTACCTGCACCAACACCCATCGATGGATTACCAGATTTAAGGGCTGCATTAACCATGCCAGGTCCGCCAGTTGCAAGGATTGAAGCAATGCCTTTGTTGGAAATCAAAGCTCCCGTGTTTGCGATGGATGGTGTTTCAATCCATTGAACAATATTTTCAGGAGCGCCGGCTTTAACCGCCGCGTCATACAAGATTTGGGCGGCATGAGCAGAACATTTTTGAGCTGCTGGGTGGAAAGCAAAGACGATTGCATTGCGTGTTTTCAATGCGACTAAGATTTTAAACATAGTCGTTGATGTTGGGTTAGTTGTTGGTACGATACCTGCCAAGACACCAAGTGGTGCTGCAATTTCGATACTGCCAGCAACTTTATCTTCACCAATGATGCCAACCGTTTTTTCATTTTTTATGCGTTCATATACATATTCTGTCGCAAAGTGGTTTTTAGTATCTTTATCTTCGACAACCCCACGGCCTGTTTCTTCGTGAGCTTCTTTAGCTAACTGCAAGGACGCCTCAGAACCAGCAAGCGCCATAGCTGCAACAATTTTATCTACCTGTTCTTGTGTATAAGTTGCATAAACTTTTTCAGCCTTTAACGCTTTTTCAACTAAGCTATTCGTATACTGCTTAGCTGCTTCTTCAGCAGTGAGTGCTTCTGTTTTTGTTTCTTTTGCCATTCAATAATTCCTCCTAAAAATGATAGTTGGTAAATAGTTTAAGAAGAAAGATACTCTTGTGATTTTCTTCACTTGTCATTGTAACCCTTTTCATAAAAAAATGCAAGTCTTTTTGTGAATTTTTTCCCAAATTTTTATCCCCTTGAAAATCTTGATCGTGTGAGGGCTAATAAATTATTGAAAGTTAAAAAACCTCAGATTATTTTCTGAGATTTCTATTTGTTTTAAGCACTCTTATCAGCAATAAAGTACCAAGGATCAAACTCAAAACAGCAAAAATAAGAAAGGCTGCTTTTACATCTGAATTAATACGTGCAAACAGCTGCAGGACAAAAGAAGCACAGCCGCCGCCTAAATTACAGCCAATCAAAATCAAGGTTGTCGCCGTTGTCAACTGTTTCCTAGGCATATGTTCTGAAAGAAGATGGAAAACCAAGGTAACGCCTAAACTGTATACAAAACCGGTCACCAAAGCTCCAAGGCTTAAAAGCCATAAATGATTAGCCTGCCAAAGTATCAGCATACCCAAACCCAAAACGAATACAACTAGCGGCATTAGGTAATCTTTAAATAAAGCTAGCAAAAAACTAAAAAGTGTGCCGGCCAAAATGCCCATCAACATCATCAGACTTAAAATGAAACTGGCTTGACTGGCTGTTGCCAAATGTAACTTCTCCACAACAAGAGGAATCCGTAGGGTATTAGCAGAATTAACCAAAATAACAAAACCAGCATAGAGAGCCAAACCAAAAATATAAAGGAGCTGACGGAAGGTAAAATGATTCTTAGAAGCAGTTGAATACATCTGCCTTTGGGAACTCTCTCTTTTTCCTTTAGCTGTTGGCACAAATAAGAGGTAGCATAATAAAATAAGAAAGCCAAATCCATAAATTAAAAAAGCAAAAGACCAGGAAACATTCAGCCACTGCCCTGCTAAAAAGGTTAAAATAGCTGATCCTAGAACTTCTGCCGAACCTCTTAATCCTAACATTTGAACTCTGATTTTGCCTGAAAAACGTTCGCTAATCATACTAATCGCTCGCGCATTAATAAGACCTATTCCCAAACCTAAAAGTAAACGCGACAGGAAAACTAAAGGATAAAACTGCAGAAAAACGGGTAAAATACCGCCTATAGAAAGCAAAAGCAAGCCTAAAATAATAGACCAGCGTTCCGACAGCCATAGATTGATCCAAGGATTCAGCAGTAAGACCGCTAATATAGCAAAAGAAGATAAAGAAAGCAGCAATTCAACCTGAGCATTACTGTAACCGCGTGTTTGATAAAAAGAAAGCATCTTAGGAAGTGCCGGTGAAACGGCAAAAGTGGACACCAGCATTAACGATAATGATAAGAGACTAAATTTCTCCATAAACGCTTTCATAACAACTCCTTAAACACCAAACTTGTTTTTTCTGATAAAGAGAGTATAATCAAATTTAACAAAGAAAAATATGACATATGTCATAAATGACGAAGAGGAAATTTGTGGCTCCCAAAAAAGAATGGATTCAAAAGTATCAGTTAGAAAAGATTTTTCCTGCCCATTACTTTGATAAACTACAAATGATTTCTTTTTCAGCTGGCCAAGCCATTTGTCAGCAGGGAGAAGAATTACAGGCTCTTTCTTATTTTATCAAGGGTAAAATAAAGATTGTCCGGCGGCTGTTTAATGGCAAGGAACATATTCTTAATATTCAGGAAAAACCCACCATTATCGGAGATATTGAACTGCTAACAAATCAAGGAACCGTTTCTTCAGTAGTGGCTCTTGAAAAATCTTGGGTTGTCCAATTGTCGCTAAAAAGCAATAAAGAATTACTCTTAAAAGATCCTCTTTTTCTTCTTAAATTAGGACAGGGCTTAGCTTATGCGCTCTATCAACAAAATATTAAGGCTTCAACCAATCTCTCTTATACAGTCAAAGAACGTTTAGCCAGTCATATTCTATCTATTCAAAAAGATGGAATTTTCCAATTAGAATTAAGCACCTTGGCTGACTCTTTTGGTGTTAGCTACCGCCATCTGCTGCGTGTTATTCAGGAATTTATAGCTCTTGGTGTCATTGGTAAGCAAAAGCCTTATTATTATATTAACAATCTAAAACAACTTAAACGCTGGCAAATTAAAGAATAAGGCTAATTCCTCTAACTTTATTTATGCCCCGTTTTGTGCTATATTTATCTTATTGTAAAAACAAGGAGAAAAAAATGTCTGCTATTAAAACTATTACTAAAGCCAGTCATTTAATTGATATGAATGATATTATTCGCGAAGGTCATCCTACCCTACGCGCTGTCTCTCAAGATGTCACCTTTCCTTTAAGTGAGGATGATATTATTTTGGGCGAAAAAATGCTGCAATTCTTAAAAAATTCACAAGATCCCGTGACTGCTGAAAAAATGGAGCTGCGCGGCGGTGTCGGTCTCGCTGCTACGCAATTAGATATTTCAAAACGCATCATTGCTGTTCTCATTCCTAATCCAGAAGATAAAGACGGCAATCCGCCTAAAGAAGCCTATGCCTTGAAAGAAGTTATGTACAACCCTCGCATCATTGCCCATTCTGTCCAAGATGCTGCCTTAGCTGATGGTGAAGGGTGTTTATCTGTTGATCGCGTGGTTGAAGGCTATGTTATCCGCCATTCCCGTGTCACTATTGAATACTATGACAAGAACAGCGACAAAAAGAAGCTCAAACTGAAAGGATATCAATCGATCGTTGTCCAGCACGAAATTGATCATACCAACGGTATTATGTTTTTTGACCGCATCAATGAAAAAAATCCTTTTGAAATAAAAGAAGGTTTACTTTTGATTGAGTGATGGATGGTACTTAGCCATCCTCATTTTTAATGAAGAGACTGGAACACTGCTAAACCAAACGGCATTGAGGTTTTGGCTAATCATGACTGTCAACAAAGCCAGCTCATCCACATATGATTACATTATAGAAAAATCCCTGAGTTTGAATTTAAACTCAGGGATTTTCATTAGGATTTCTGTGAAAATCTGATCAGCAAGAAGTAGCAAACTGTAAAAATGATAATTTCGCATAGTATAACTAATAAGGCAGCCATCCCAAATAAGAAATAAAATAAGGCTGCTGTAAATGCCCCTATGACAAAGGACAGAACTAGGCAAGTAAAAATGACAGCTCGCTCCTTCTGCTCTGCCTGTCCTTTAAAAAGGAACTCACACCAAGCAATGATGGCTTTTTTGATATTCCCTGTGGTGAACGAGTTGTTATAAAGTTCATTTTCAACCTTATTAAAAGCCCCTGTCGTCATTGCCAATGTAAAGGACAAAGGTGCAATAGCAAGGCCACTTGGAAGATGGTCAAAAGCTAGGAAAGTAAAGAGACAAGCAGCCGATAACCCCACTAAGATATAAATACGCCAATAGATACTCCTATAATAGTGGTAAGCACAGCGACTGACCACCAAGCCCGCTATGAAGCTCAGCAGAGTAGTCATTTTTATGGCAATCCCTTGTACATTCAGGCGCGTGATATCCACCATTAAAAGAAGAAGATTTCCTGTCTGAGCAGCCGGCAGGGTATGATCAAAACCCATATAGGAAACCGCATCAATAGCTCCGCCAAGCAGAGTAAGAAAATAAGCAATGCCTTTTATTTGATGTGTTCCAAAGCGACTGACTTCGTCTTCTAGTTCTTTTAGTTTCGAATCCTGCATATTATTTCCACAAACCATATAAATCTGTCGCCAGTGACGGATAAGCAAAGATGATATCCTGCAACTCCTGAAAACTCACTCTGCGATTGAGCAAAATAGCTAGATAATTGACTAGAATATCTGCCGTGTCACTGACGATTTCTGCTCCTGCAACATGCTGATCTGATTTGGACACAACTAGTTTGATGACAGCCAAATCATCGTGAACGCGTTTGTAATTCTGCCAATTAGACATGTTTAGCTGTGTCACGTCATAGTCCTGCGGATGCTGCCGTGCTTGATTAACACTGACACCAACCTGACCGATTTTGGGAATACTGTAGACAGTTGCCGCCGGCGCTATCGGATACTGGATAGCTTCTTTTGATTCATCATTTAAGAGCTGACTCAGATATTTAGCCTGGAAATCCGCATAGGAATTCAGCTTAGGCACCGGTGCATCACAGCAATCTCCCATAGCAAAAATGTGAGGCTGAGATGTCGTCAGATGATCATCAACAGAGATTCCGCGCTCGGTATATTCTATGCCGGCTTTTTCCAATTGGAGACCGCCGATATTGGCAATTCGACCGGCAACATCATAAATACCGTCAACAATAACTATTTCCCCATTCGTCAAGGTTACCTGATAGCCTGAAGCACTTCTTTCAACACGCTCTGCTTCTGCTTCCATATGAAATTCTGCACCGCGATTTTTCAAACGATTGACCAGAATATCTACAAGTTCTGAGTCAAAATTACCCAGAACACGATCATTGTGCTGAATGACATGGACTTTTGTTCCCAGCTCAGTAAAGCTTGAAATCAGTGACATGGCAATCACACCAGCACCAATCAAGGCAATTACCTTGGGCTGCTGATGGATTCGCATAAGATTAGCGCTGCTATCAATGTAAGAAGCCCCTTCTATGTCAATCTTTCGAGGCACAGAGCCCGTCGCTAAAACAATAGTTGCAGTGCTCAGCACCTGACCGTTTACCTTTAGATGGTGAGCATCTTCAAAGAAAGCATAGGCTTCATAAGTCTCTACACCTGCTTTGATAGCTCTCTCCTTCGATCTGGCTGACTCATCTGAAACCAGCCAATCCCGCGTCAGCAGAGCATCTTCCCACTTGACGTGAGAGACTGTCTCCAGACCTCTATGTAGAAAGCTCTCCTGATGATGATGCAATTCAGCTAGTGCTAAAAGAGCCTTCTTAGGGGTAGAGCCGCGATTGACAGTTGTCCCTCCCCAATCTCTAGCCTCAATGAGCGCTGTCTTTTTGCCGGCTGCGGCCAAGTTGCAGGCTAGAGTCACACCTGAAACACCGCCGCCGATGATAATGACATCATAATCATAGCCCTGCTGAGCTTTAATGTCCAAACTCAGTATGGGCTTGTCTAAAAAGGCTTTTTTGCAGCCTTATCCTTATCAAACCAAATGACAGGTTGCGGAGTCTCTGCCTGAGGAAGATTTTGGACAAGTTCCTTAGGAAGATTGAGGTGCTCTGCAACATTATTGACAGGAGTTGTCGCCAGCCACTTATTGAGCGAAATATCGGAATAATCAGGGTTACGAAAAACTTCAACGAAGACCAACGTTTCGTCACCCGTATTTTGAACATAATGCCCCGCTACATTGGGTACATAGCCTACATCTCCAGCTGAAAAGTCATAGGTACGAGCCAAACCATTAGAATTAAAAACTGTCATGCGGGCCTGACCCTTGATGTAATACTGCCATTCGGATGACTTAGGATGCCAGTGCAATTCCCGCATACCGCCCGGCTCAACCTCAACAATAGCTGCTGAAATCGTCTTAGCAGCCGGAAAGACCTTCTGATCCAAAATCCAAGCACGTCCAGCTTCTGACTGAATCGGTGCAACTTTATCCAAATGCAGTGTCAGCGGATTGACCACATCACCATTGGGATTGGTGCGCTTCTCTGCTTCAATAGAACCAGGAATAGTCCCATTAAAGATATATTTTTCTGTCTTAGGAAGACTAGCCAATTCTTCCTCGGTCTTTTTAAAATTAGCAGCAACGATGTCATCAGGAGTGTGAGCCAACCAGTCACTAAGCAGTAAGGTTTGATTCTCTGAGAAATTAGCTTCGCTGAAAACTAACAGAAACTCACAGCCCTTATCCAAGGCCTGAATAGAATGAGCAACGCCGGATTCAAAATTCCAAAGATCTCCTTCTTCGACATCATCAATATAAGACTGACCGTTCTCGTCAATCGCTGTAATGCGGGCATTGCCGTACAGCATAAGTCCCCATTCGGCTTCTTTGTGCCAATGCAGTTCACGATAAGCACCTGGTGCCAAGGCCATATTGACACCAGCCAATTCATCTGAAGCAGGCAGTTCACGAATGGTCACTTCACGCGCCCAGCCTCCTTCTTCCATCCGATTGTGGGCATCTGAAAAGCTGTAGCGCATATTGGGCATGGTCCCATGGTCAGTGACAGGCGGAACCAAGATATCCGGATTTTCATTATCGCGGCTCAAGTTACGCGGTCCAAAATCAAGCCAACCTTTTCCGTCGCTTTTTCTTTGCGGCTGTGGGGTGTTGGGTGTTGTCATAATGTTTTTTCCTCCTTGTGATAACAATAAGTTGTCCGAAAGAACAAAAGTGAATAGCAATAGTCCTTAAAAGAAGTACACCCCTTTTATGGATTATAAACTTTAAGGCTTATATCGACCTTAACCCATCAAGGTCACAACAATCGGAATGACAATTACAAAGAGTACTGTACTCAGGGTAACGACATTAGTTGAAAATTCGACATCACCATCACCTTGGCTGGCAAGAATTGGCAAGACCGCAAGTGCCGGAGCTGCTGATTGAACCACAAAAGTCTTAAACTCAGTCACTGGCAGACCTTTTCCTGTCAAATAAAGAAGACCAAACATAACGATAGGGGCTAAGATAAAGCGTCCCACCAGAGTCACAATAGTATCTTGGTCAAAGTGGATACTCTTAAGCCCAGCCTTAGCCAAAACAATACCGATATAAATCAAAGACAGAGGTGTCACGATATTACCAATATAGGTCAACGTGCTAGTCGCAAAGTCCGGCACCGGAATGCGCAGAATCAAGAAGACCAAGGCTACCAAGAAACCAATGAGGGGAGCTGGCAAAAGGTTTTTCCAATTAAACTTGGTCGCTTTTCCTTTACCAGACTTGCTATCCGTCGTCATGAGGTAGACACCTAGAGTCCAAGTTGAGATGGTATTGGTAATATAGTAAATTAGGAAGTAAGGCAGAGCCCGATCGCCAAAGAGTGCTACATTCAAGGGCAGACCGATGAAAATAGTGTTGGCATTGACAAAGGTATTGATCATGGTCCCTCTGCGACCTGGACGGACCTTAAAAATCTTTACAGCTAGGAAGGCTAAAATATAGGTTAGAATAAAGGCACCAAAGGTGTAGAGCAGACCACCTGACAGACTAACTAGCTTATCCAGAGTCAAGTACTTAAGGACCGACACAAAAATGGACACTGGTAGCGCCACATTCATGATAAGGTGAGAGAGTGTGGGGCCAAAATTATCTGTAAACCAACCACGCACCTGAAGGGCATAACCGAGTACAATAATCACAATGATGGGAATAATACTCGAAATTGAGGTTAAAAAGATATCCATGAGGTTTCCTTTCTTGATCATTTAACAAACACGGCAAGTTATAACACATTCCGTCTGCTAACAAGAAGCGCCCTGTCCTTTTGTTCTAGGGATCTAGGAGCGCCTTGCTAATTTTATACTCTAAATATTCTTGATGGCACCGTCCGATTTAGATGATTAATACTCTGGGTACCACTTAAAGTCACGAACAGCCTTAGCCATATCGGTTTCTTCAGCAAGCGCAAGACCTTGTTCTTGTGCCTTCTTAGCCACGGCTTCAGCGACCTTGATAGACACATCACCCACATATTTGAATGGAGGAAGAACTGGCGCACCTGGTTTGGTGATATCGATGATACCACTGAGAGAGTGTGCTGCCGCTCCAATCATTTCATCTGTCAAAAGGCTAGCTTCTGATGCCAACATCCCAAGCCCAAGGCCAGGGTAGATGAGGGCATTGTTGGCTTGACCGATGACATAGTCCACACCCTTGTAGGATACAGTATCAGCTGGGATACCGGTTGCCACAAAGGCCTTACCATCAGACCAGGTAATCAAGTCTTGAGCCGATGCTTCTGCCAATTTTGTAGGATTAGAGATTGGGAAGATGACTGGGCGTTCAGTGTTTTCACACATAGCTTCAACAACTTCTTTCGTGAAGGCACCTGGATTTGTTGAGGTACCAACCAAGATGGTTGGTTTCACGGTTTTAACCACTTGCAAGAGGTCTGTCAACTGATCTGCATTTGGAAAATCCGCCCGCTTCTTGGCAAATGGCTTTTGTTCAGGAGTCAAGTCGTCCATATCGTCAAAGAGGAGACCTTGCTTGTCCACCATGAAGAAACGCTTGTAGGCTTCGTCTTCAGGCAGGCCTTCTGAAACCATTTCACGCAAGACACGAGAGGCAATACCCGCACCTGCTGTACCGCCACCGTAACAGAGATAGACTTGATCAGTCAATTTTTCACCTGTGATATCCATAGCCGCAAAGATACCACCAAGGGTTACGATGCCAGTCCCTTGAATATCATCGTTGAAGGTTGGAATTTCCTTACGGTATTTTTCCAAGATATTGGCCGCATTTGAACGACCGAAGTCTTCCCAGTGAAGGTAAAGTTTAGGGAAAAGACGTTCAGCTGTTTGGACAAATTGATCCACGAAGTCATAGTAACGCTCACCACGAACACGTTCATGACGGTTCCCCAGATAGTTAGGATTATTGCGCAATTCCTCACGGTTGGTACCTGCATCAATCACCAATGGCAAAACAGTTGCTGGATCAATCCCTGCTGCCCCTGTGTAAACCATGAGCTTCCCAACAGAGATGTCCACCCCATTAGTCCCCCAGTCACCGATACCAAGGATACCTTCGGCATCGGTCACAACAATCAAACGAATATCACGATCACCTGCCGCATTTTTGAGGGTAGTCTCAATATTTTCAGGATGGTTAATATCCAAGTAACCCGCATACTGAGAATCCACAAAAAGGTCACTGTAACCTTCAATCGTATCTGCGATGGTTGGATCGTAAACAATTGGATTCAATTCTTCCAAATGTTGAGAGAAGAGATAGTAGAAAAGTGTCCGATTGGTATTAAAAATCTCCATCAAGAAAAGACGTTTTTCCAAGTTATTAGCTTTAGTTTGCATTTGCGCATAAGTCTGCTCTGCTTGCTCTTTAAGAGTCTGAATGTGAGGGGGCAAAAGACCAATAAGTCCAAATTTCTTACGTTCTTCCATGGTAAAAGCAGTCCCTTTATTCAAAAAAGGATCGTTTAAAATGTCATGTGCATACATTTTCTGCACCTCCTTATATTTATTGATCATATTATAACATAAAATGTATTACATATAATACATAGTATTGTATAAAAAGTTAACTATTTGCTTTTAAACTTGTATTCTTTAATTATGAAGAAAAAAAGCTATCTCCAAAAATATGTTGCAAATAAAGTAAGGTATCATCGGCAAGCACAAGGCATCAGCCAAGAAAGTTTGTCTGAAAAAGCTGGATTAGGATTGAAATATATCAATCAGATTGAAAATCAAAACCATAATCTCAGCTTGCAGACGCTTGAAAAAGTGATTGAAGCACTAGGTATGACACCGGAAGATTTTTTTGACTTTAACAGTCTTGAAGGTACAATCAATTCTGAGAAACAATTAACTTTAAAACGCCTTAATATGAAAATAAAGCAACTTCCCAAGAGAAAACAACAAACCTTCATTGCTATTTTTGAAGAGATTATTGATAATCTCGATTAAGAGCAAAAGAAAAAACCACTACTTCTGTTACTTTTAAACCACTTGGAAGTTAACTTTACAAATTCATTGTATGAAATAAATGACCTTATAGTCAAACCTTAGATAACGGATAAAAAATACTTATAACAATCTTTAAAATACCTAAATGCCAAAAATATGCTAAACTAGTAAAAATAATAGAAAGGTTAACAATGAATATTAAAGATTTAAAGTATTTTTATCACCTGTCACAATTACAGTCCTTCACTAAGGTTGCTGAAAAATTTCAAATTAGCCAGCCTTCTGTTTCCTATTCTGTCAAAAGATTAGAGGAACAATTTAATTGTGACCTTATTGTTAAGGATCCCTCTCATCGTACTTTTGCTTTGACGCAGCAAGGAAATATTTTGAAGCGTCACCTTGAGAGAATTCTGCCGGAAATTAGTTCTGCCCAAAAGGAGATGAACCGTTCACTGGCTCACTATTCTACCTTAGGATGCCCACCCATTATTATTAATTATTTACTGTCGCTGCTTAAAGAAACCAATCAAGACTTAGCTTTTCTGAAACGTATTCGTTCCATTCGAGGAGGTTCTGTTGAGTTATTGGAGCAACTATTACAGGGGGATCTGGATCTCAGTTTAATTGGCACAATAGAACCTTTTTACCATGATGAATTAGTTATCAAAAAAATTCTTCATCGGAAACTCTATCTGATTGTTTCTAAAGATCATTTATTGGCTAAAAGAAAAAAAGCCATCGCTTTTGCTGATGTCTTAAAGGAAAATTTTATTCTTTTAGATGAACACAATATCCATCTAAAGGCCTTTGATTATCTTAATCAAACCCATCAAAATCAGGCTCAGATTTTTTTCAAATCTGATGATGTTACTCTTATCAAGCAAATGGTCAGCCACAATATGGGTGTCAGTTTGTTAACAGATATCTCACTAACCAAACAGGATCATCATCTGGTCAAAATTCCTTTTAAAGAAAATAATAAATTAGGATTTTATGTTAACTACGCTTACTTAAAATCCTCAACCTTAACACCTGATATCAGGCATTTAGTTGATCTGCTGGATAAAATCGCTCAATCATTTTAAATTAATCCATCATTGCTAAAGCTTATGAAATGATTAAGGGAGGTAGACAAAATGGATTTTTCTGAAATCTTAATTAGGCCTACTCCCCTTTTATAATCTTTTAAAAAATGACAAGTTACTGTATTATCGTTTGATTCGCTTTTAGCACTGAGCCGTTGCACATTTGATGGTAAACAAGCGATCTCATCTAGCCAAAGTGGGACAGATCTAACCTGAGTTAGGTAAGGCAAGTTACGAAGATGTCCTAAAACATAAACCAAACGACTATAAATAAGACTTAATAATCAGATCAAGACTGTCTATGCCAGTCTTTTTTATTTGGTGTGCTTCTTCTTGCGTGTGCTCATGATAAAGCAATTCATCTACCAAAGCTGAAATAAAATCAAAGACCACAAGAGACAAGGTTTTAAAGCTTGGATTGGCAGCCTGATCGCTATAATATAAAAGACATTTGTAGGTCAAGTTTTTCAAGTTATTATTATGCTCCTCCAGTAAGGCTTTAGCCTGTGGAATAGCATAGGCTAACATCTCAATTTGAGCATGAAAAATTTTATCTTCTGCAGCCAATAACTGATTAATCAAAACATTCAGCCATTCCTTAGGGTTCTTTTTGAACCTATCTAAAGAATCTTGACTATTGATATCAGCAAAAATTGTTGTCAGAAAAAAGTCATTATACCTTTTTAAAAGCGCTGTTAAAATATCTTCTTTGCTGGCAAAGTAAGCGTAGAGTGTCCCTATAGAGACATCAGCTTTTTTAGCAATTTCATTGGTTGTCACATTAAAATAAGTTTTATCTGAGAACAAATCTTTAGCAACTTGAAGTATCTTGTTGCGCTTTTCAATACTTCTTTCTTGCTTGGGTTTTCTGATATTTTTTTCTGCCATTTTCCTATTCCTTTTTTCAAAATTACTCATTTTTCTTATTATATCACACCTTTTCTTTCTTTAAGAGAACGTTTTTTGAAAAAATATGAATAAAAACTCATTTATTTATTGACAAAAGTCTTTTCCAAGAATACAATTTAACATGAGTATATGCTCGCATTTTTTAAAAGGAGGTCACTATGACTAAAAAAATCATGTTAACAATAGCCATGTGTTTAGGGATTTTTATCGTAATGTTAGACACTACTATTATGAACATCACCTTACCGGCTATTCAAAAGGGCTTAGGAGTAAAACTGGATCAACTCTCTTGGACCATCAATGTTTATACCATCATCTTTGCTTCCTGTACCATTCCTTTAAGTAAGATTGCTGATATTTATGGCAAGGGGCGGTTATTTGTCCTTGGTCTGTTGCTCTTTGGAATAGGCAGCTTACTGTCTGGGCTTGCTAATGGATTTTCTCAATTAATTCTTGGACGTATCATCTCCAGTTTTGGAGCCGCTATTTTACTTCCAGTAGGCAACAGTTTAGGGATTTCTTCCTGGGAGGTTAAAGATCGCTTTAAAATTGTTGCTGCTCTTGGTCTCATGCAGGGTGGTGCTGCTGCTATCGGCCCTACTTTGGGCGGTATTCTTACTGATACCTTTTCTTGGCACTGGATTTTCTTTATTAATCTGCCAATCATCATAATCGCAACGTGCCTCATGATTTTATCTTATCATTTTAAAAGTGAGGAAAAGACTGAGTCCAAAATTGATTTTGCTGGCAGCTTTATTTCAATGCTAGGTCTCTTTTTAGTGACATTGGGCTTAATTAAAATAAGAGATTGGGGAGCAGGTGACTGGCGCACTTTAGGCTGTTTGATAACATTTTTGCTTAGTCTCTTTGCCTTTATTATCCTTGAAAAGCATAGTAAGAGTCCGATGATTAATTTGAATCTATTTAAGATTAGAGAATTCACAGCTTCAGCATTAGTCGCCTTATTAGCGCAATTTTTCTATATTGGCGTGATCGTGATTTTGCCAACCTTTTTTACAACTATTCAAGGAAAGACAGAACTTGATGCGGCCTTAATTTTACTGCCTATGTCCTTAGTGGTCTTTATCTGCGGTGGTTTAGGAAGTCTGGTTATTAACCAATTGGGCCCAAGATTGCTGGTTTTTGTGGGGCTGACCGCTATTTTACTTTCTTACCTTTTAATCGTCAGCATCAATCCAAATAAAGTGATGGCAATGGCTCTCACAACCTTAATTTTGGGAATTGGTTTTGGTATTATTGCTGGACCTGTCAATGTTTTAGCGGCATCAACTTTACAAGGTGAACTGCTCACCACCTCTCAAAGCGTTATTGGAGTCGTCAGACAGATTGGCTCTGTTCTAGGCGTCACTGTTTTTATCTCAATGGTTAGCAATAATATGGCAAATTTAAGTCAATATAACCACTCCAGTATGGTAGAAGCTTACATTTCTATCTACAAAATTTGGATCCCTTGCCTACTTATTTTCTTAGTGCTTTCTTTCCTATTTCCAAAGAAAAAACGTTACCTAGAAGGACTAACACAATCAAATTAATTTATAGAAAATAAAATTCCCAAGAGCATAAAACAGCAGTCTTGGGAATTTTTTAATTGAAATTAAGCGATAACGTTTTTTTACTAGTGTCTATTTGATAAGACACATATAAAAGGTTCCTGTCAGCTTCTATAATATTCTAGTAGTTTAAAAGCATTTTCAACAAAATAATTGACAGCAGTCGGTAAGGCTTCATCTTTGACAATAAAATCATCATGATGCCAGTCTGGGGCATTGTCAGCACCATTTGATCCAACAAAGGCAAAGACACCTGGGATTTTTTCCTGATAGGCTGCAAAATCTTCGCCGCCAGTTGATGGCAAGGTTTCAATGACCTGAGCAAATGTCTTGGAATTTTCAAAAATAAGAGGCGTCAAAGTAGCATCATTATAAGTCACTTTTGGTGAATTTCCCCACTGAATAGAAACCTGAGCACCAAATTGTTCTGCTGTTGTTTCGACGATTTTGGTAAACTTATTAATAACAGCTAAACGAATCTTTGGATCAAAAGTCCGAATAGTCCCTTCAAAAAATCCTTTGGCTGGCAGGACATTCCAAGTTGTACCAACATCAATATGAGTGACTGACAAAACGGCAGAATCAAATGGCGAAACCGTACGTGAGACAATCTGCTGCAAATTATGAATCATGGTCGTGATTGCCAAGACCGCATCTACTCCTAAATCAGGACGAGCTGCGTGGGCACTGATACCAGCCACAGTTACTTCAAATTGCTCGACTCCAGCCATGATTGCACCTGAGCGAAGACCAATCTGACCCGGTTTTAAATGCGGATTATTATGATAGCCGATAATAGCAGAGACACCTTCAATACCACCTGCTTCAATCACTTGGTATGCACCCTGAAAATTTTCTTCAGCCGGCTGAAAGATAAGGCGGACAGTCCCTTTGATTTCTGCCTCTCTTTCCTTGAGAATTTGGGCAGCGCCTAATAAACTCGTTTGATGAAAGTCATGACCGCAAGCGTGCATGGCACCATTCTTGCTAGCATAAGCGAGACCCGTCTTTTCAACAATAGGCAAAGCATCAATATCAGCCCTCAGAGCTATAATGGGTTGACCCGATCCGATTTCTGCAATGACGCCTGTTTTTAAGGGATAAGCAAGAGGCTCAATGCCCAAATCTTTCAAATGCTTTTTGATGAATGCGGTTGTTTCAAATTCATTTTCTGAAATTTCAGGATGTTGATGAAGATAATGCCGAATTTCCCTCAATTTCTCATAAATTCCTTCTGACATCTTTTACCAGCTTTCTCCAATTTAAAACTATAATAGCATCTCTTTTTGGCCTTGCATAATTTATTTTTCTTATGAAGTTCTATAAGAAAAATTTATAGCAGCTTTTGCCTGTATTAAAACACCTGTCCTTGACAGAAATGAAAAAAGACCTCGGTCACCAAATGAATCATTCTCCTAAAAGTTAACAATAAGCCACTTCTTAAAGTCAGTCTCAAATGTGAAACGAAATCTTTTCAAATAATATAAATGATACATAACCTAGGCCTAGGCCACAATCGCTTTGGCCACTTCTTCTCTTGTCATTCGTGTGAAATAATGCGTCGTATCAATGGTTTTAAGTTTTTCTAGGACATCCTTATAATCATAGCGACAGCCAACAAGCAGCGATTCAATATCGGCAACATCTCCGATACCAAAGAAATCTCCATAAATTTTGATGGCTTTAATAACCGATTTTTCAACATTGGCATAGGTTGTAATCTTACCTGCAGGATAACGGACACTGCGTTTAATAGTATAGTCTGGGGCAGTCCCATAAATCCAATTCCAATTGCCAAACTGCTCTTTAGCTGACTGCTTGATGCGTTCCAATTCTGCTTCTGAAAAAGTATATTCGGTCATATCTGGATTTTCTTCTTTAACTTGTTCAAGGAGCGCATCCCGAAATTCTAGAACGGACATCTTTTTAGGCAGCTCATCATTAATATTGGTCACACGCGCACGAACGGATTTTATCCCCTTAGATTCAATCTTATCCTTACTGACCTTAAGGGCATCTGCTAAGACAGATCTATCAACATCAAACATGAGACAGCCATGATGCATCATTCGTCCCTTATAGTAAGCTTGGGCATTGCCACAGAATTTTTTGCCATCAATTTCAAGATCATTGCGTCCAGTAAACTCAGCCTTGACCCCCAATTTCGCTAAAGTATCAATAACTGGTTTTGAAAAGGTTTTAAAATCAAAAGCCCCTTCATCTGCTTTATTGGAAATAATGGTATAGTTGAGATTATTAAGATCATGGTAGACTGCACCGCCGCCTGACAGGCGACGAACGACATGAATGTCATGAGCATCTGTATACTCTTTATTGATTTCTTCAATGGCATTTTGGTGTTTGCCAATAACAATGGTTGGTTCATTGATCCATAAAATAAAAATTTCATCTTCATCAAGCATTTCCCTAAAAGCATAGGCTTCTTGAGCTATATTAAAAGCTGGATCATTTGAATGACTGATAATATATTTCATTTTCTCTCCAAATTTCTTTTAAAAAGGATAAAAGAAGGAAATTAAATATACAAAAATAGTTCCAATTTATCCTCTGTCAGATGAGTTTCTATAATGATTCTATCATTAACGACGCTTTGGCGGGTTATGGATAGCTTCGCCAAGGACATCTGCAAAGGCTTCATACATAACCTCCGAGAAGGTAGGATGGCCATGAATAGAACGTAGCAGCTCATCAACCGTCAACTCATTTTCCATAATCGTTGAGGCTTCATTAATCATCTCAGCAGCTGCTGGTCCAATAATATGGACTCCAAGAATTTCATGGTATTTAGCATCTGCGACAACTTTGACAAATCCTTGTGCCTCATTAGAAGCGATCGCACGTCCATTTCCTGAAAAAGAGGATTTCCCAACTAAGACGTTTCCATACTCTTGACGGGCTTGTTCTTCAGTAATACCGCACATAGCAACCTCTGGATGGGTGTAAACAGCTGCTGGTGTATATTTCAGGTTAGCCTTACGAACATTTCCCCAGATAGCATTTTCGGCAGCTACTTCACCCATACGATAGGCAGCATGTGCTAACATCTTTCTTCCATTAACATCACCCGGGGCATAAATACCTGAAATAGAGGTTTCCTGATAATCGTCCACTTTGATGCGACCGCGTTCAAGTTCCAGATTAAGATTTTCTAAACCGCTTAATTGTGGGACACGACCAATAGAAAGCAGGGCCTTTTCAGCCACAACTTCAGAGCCATCATTGAGTTTCAGCGTTAATTGATTGTTAGCTTCAACAATTTCAGCCACACCAACAGAAGTCTTAATGTTCATTCCTTTCTTGGATAGAATTTTTTGCAGTTCAAGCGATACTTCCTTGTCCATAGCAGGAATAATGCGATCAGCCATTTCAATAACAGTCACTTCTGTCCCATAAGAAGCGTAAACAAGACCGAGTTCAATGCCGACAACACCACCGCCCATAACAGCAAGTGACTTTGGAATTTCACGAAGATCAAGAATATCATCCGATGTTAAAACAAGAGGTGAATCAATTCCCGGAATATTAATACGAGACACTTTTGAACCTGTTGCAAGGATAATATTATGTCCTTTAATCGTTTCCGAACCGACAGTCACTGTCTTATCAGGATTAACCTGACCGAGACCATTGAAAATAGTCACTTTATTGGCTTTAAGAAGACCCTGAACCCCACTTGTCAATGTTTTAACAACGGTATCTTTAAAGGCAACCGTTTTGTCCATGTCAATGGTATAGTTGGTTGAAGCAAAATTAATACCACGGCCCGCTGCAATTTTGATGCCATCAAGGATTTCAGCATTCTTAAGATAAGTTTTAGTTGGAATACAGCCTTTATTTAAACAGGTCCCTCCAAATTCTGATTTTTCGACGATAGCAACCTTGCCGCCCAATTGTGCACCGCGAATAGCAGCATAATAACCAGCAGGACCACCACCAACGACAATCATATCATATTCATCATCAGCAAGCGGAGTTTTTTGAGCTGCTGGTGCTGCTGACTCGCCTAAAGTATCAGGAACTTCAAGACCCGCTGCTTTGAGATCATCAGCTGAAGCTGCTGGCGCTGCATTTGTTTCAATCGTTTCACCAGCAGCACCAATATAACCAATGACCTCAGTCACAGGGACAACTTGACCATTTCCTTTAACAATTTTGAGCAGGACACCTGAATCCTCAGCTTCAATTTCCATATTGGTCTTGTCAGACATGATTTCAAGGAGGATATCCCCTTCTTTGACCTCATCACCTTCTTGTTTTTTCCACTCAATGATTTCGCCTTCCTGCATATCAACACCGAGTTTGGGCATAATAATTTCGACTGCCATTTTCTTCTCCTTTTTAGTTTCTAACTTTATTTATAAGACAACCAAACGTATCTGTCAACAGTTGACATAAACCTCAAATCAATAATGTAAATGGATTTTCCATCAGTTTTTTAAGATCAACCATGAACTTAGCGCCGTTCATGCCATCAACCAAGCGGTGATCGATGGTCAAGCACAGTGCCATGATTGGACGAATCTTAATTTCACCATCCACAACAGTTGGCGTTTGGATAGTTGCTCCTACACCCAAAATAGCCGAATTTGGCTGATTGATAATGGGGTTGAAAGTCTTAGTGCCAAACATCCCCAAGTTTGTAATGGAAAAGGTTGAACCAGACATTTCAGTGGCTTTTAATTTACCGGTCTGAGCTTTCTTAATGACATCCTTTGAAGCTATAACAAAATCTGACAAGCTCATCTTATCTGCACCATGAACAACAGGTACTAACAGTCCTTCATCAAGTCCAACGGCGATACCAAGGTTAACAAATTGATGAAGTTCAATCTCAGTCGCGTCATTAATGAGTGAAGCATTGAGGTAACGATGTTCTGGTTTCATTAAGGTTTTTACGACTGCCAGACCAATCAAATCTGTGAAGCTAACTTTAAAACCTGTTTTTTCCATGATAGGATCAATTAACTTTTTACGCAACGCAATCATCTCAGTCATGTCAATGTCATAATTGAGAGTAAAAGTTGGAGCTGTCAGGTAAGAATTGACCATGCTTTTAGCCACTGCCTTACGCATGGCAGACATCTTAATGACTTCAACACCCTCTGGTAAGGCAGCTGCTTCTTTAGCAGGATCTGACACATCTTTAACAGGCTGAGCTGCCTCAAACAGATTTAAAATATCTTCCTTGATAATTTTGCCGCCAAAACCTGTTCCTGAGACACTGGCTAGATCAATACCTTTATCTATAGCAATTTTCCTAGCTAATGGTGTTGCTTTAGGCTGAGCTGCTTTAAATCTTTCAACATCTTCCTTGTGAACACGGCCTTTAGCGCCTGTCCCTGAAACCTGATTCAGGTTAACTCCTAGATCACGAGCCGCCTTACGAGCTGCTGGTGTTGCTCGAATCTTTCCTTGAGGGGCTGCTGCAACTGTCGGAGAAGACATTGCTTTTGTTTTTTCAGCAGGTGCTGCACTATTTTCTTTAGGAACTGTACTTGCAGGAACATCAGCTATTTCAATAACTTCACCTGCTTGACCAATATAACCAATGACCTCAGTTACAGGAACAACTTGACCATTTCCTTTAACAATCTTAAGCAGGACACCTGAATCCTCAGCTTCGATTTCCATATTGGTCTTGTCAGACATAATCTCAAGGAGGATCTCCCCTTCTTTGACCTCATCACCTTCTTGTTTTTTCCACTCGATGATTTCGCCTTCCTGCATATCAACACCAAGTTTAGGCATAATAATTTCGACTGCCATTTCATTTCCTTCCTTTTAAAGCTGAGAAAGAACAAAAGTTCAGCTTGCCTAGCGTAAACATCTAATCTTTCTCATTCTCATCTATTCACCTTTAATTGCCTATCTTTTCCTGACTTGTTTATAGATAGCTTCTTTAATTTTTGCCACATCTGGTAAAATGGCTGTTTCGAGAACATGAGAATAGGGAACAGGCACATCCTCAGAAGCGAGACGAAGCACTGGTGCATCTAAATAATCAAAGGCTTCGCTTTCAGTGATCACTGATGCTATTTCACCAATGAAACCACCTGTTTTATAAGCATCATTAACTAGGATAACCTTACCCGTCTTTTTCACAGAATTAATAATTAAGTCTTTATCAAGCGGAATAAGGGTACGCGGGTCAACAACTTCAACACTGATATCTTCAGCCGCCACTTCCTCAGCGGCTTTGAGAACGCGTTCCAGCATACGACCATAAGACACAATGGTAACATCTGTTCCCTCGCGCTTAATTTCGCCTTTACCAAGCGGAATATAAAAATCAGGATCTAAATTGACCTCTTCTTTTTTGCCATAAAGCGCTTTTGGTTCCATGAAAATAACGATATTATTATCACGAATAGCAGATTTGAGCAAGGCTTTAGCATCATTGACTGTGCCAGGCGCAACCACCTTGATTCCCGGAATATGAGTTAACCAAGCTTCTAGTGACTGAGAATGCTGCGCTGCTGAGCCGATACCTGAGCCTGAGGCCACACGAAAGGTTACAGGCGTTTTAAGTCCGCCGCCAAACATATAATTGGCTTTAGCACCTTGATTAACAATAGCATCCATGGCAATAGTCACAAAGTCCATAAAGGTCAAATCAACAATAGGACGAAGTCCAGTTTGAGCGGCACCTACTGCAGATCCTGCAATGGCTGCTTCTGAAATAGGGGTATCTTTAACACGCTTTTCACCAAATTCAGCCAGCATACCAACAGAAGTTCCAAAGTCACCACCATAAATACCGACATCTTCACCCATCAAAATAATTTTTTCGTCCTTACGCATTTCCTCGCTCATAGCAAGATTGATAGCTTCCCGTAAGGCTACTACTTTTGTTTCTGACATATATCTCTTTCTCCTCATTTTAATGAAACCCTAAAAGCATCAGAAAACGACTGCATTTCTCGCTTGTCAATTTATCAGCATGTCAATCGCTCTGACAAGGCATAATATATGAAGTTTTACACAAAATAACAAGACTTTTCTTGATCTAGCTAATCTACCCAAACATCTTCAAAAGCTACAGAAAGCTCTGGTTCAGGGCTATCTTGGGCAAATTTCACTGCATCCTCAATTTCCTGTGCGACTTCTTTTTCAATCATATCAAGTTCCTCATCTGTTGCAATCTTATTTTCCGTTAGATAAGTGCGGTATTTCTTGAGAGGATCTTTAGCTTTCCAAGCATCTACTTCTTCTTTTGTACGGTAAGCTCCTGCATCAGCAGTAGAATGTCCGAACCAACGATAAGATTCCACTTCAACAAGAGCTGGCCCATTTCCTGAACGCACATAATCAATGACTTCCTGCATTTTTTCATAAACTGCAATGACATCATTACCATCTTCAACATAATGTCCAGGAATACCATAAGCATCAGCACGTAAATAAAGATGTGAAATCTTAGTAGAATAATTGATATCTGTTGAGATACCATAACGATTATTAATAATAAAGAAGATAACCGGTAAATTCCAGACAGCTGCCAAATTAACAGACTCATGGAAAGAGCCTTCATTAGTTGCCGAGTCTCCTGAAAAGGCTACAACAATATTTCCCGTATTGTCATATTGCTGTGTCAAAGCAGCACCGACTGCTAAGGCATAACCCCCGCCAACAATACCATTGGTCCCATAGTTTCCTTTTTCAAGATTTGCCAAGTGCATAGAACCACCACGACCTTTTGAAGAACCCGTTGCCTTACCGGCTAATTCTGCAAACATAGCAGGAATGTCAATCCCTTTTGCAATGGTTTGACCATGTCCACGGTGATTTGAAAAGATAATATCCTGATCAGTCAAGCCTTGAATCGCACCAACCGAAGCCGCCTCTTCTCCTACTGAAAAGTGTGTCATACCTTGTACGAAACCACGACGAACTAATTTATTGAGTTTTGTATCGACATCACGGATACGCTGCATTTTTAAAAACATATCCAAATATTGTTTTTTAGATAACATTGCTATAATGACCTCCAAAATTTTTCTTGCCATTTTATAGTAGCTTATTTTTTCACAAAGTGCAAGAATTTGAACCGCTTTCTACAGCTATAGAAAAGGGTTTTAGTAGTCGCAAATTATTTTATTCACAAACTTTTGCAACAGATAAGAATCCCACTATAACAGTCATTTGAAAACTAAAAAAAGCAACTATCAAAAAGAATTCTCTTACATTTTCATTCACAAAAAAAGTTAAGACACAAAAAGAACACTTAAAGCTCATTGTTAAGAATGAACTTCAAGTGTTCTTTTAGTACCAGACAGCAAACCGCAGACGTGACTTGAGTTAAGCAAGATGAACTTGCGGCCTCACAAAAGATAAACGAAATGGCTCTATCCCATTCAAATCTTTAAAGAATACCTTTTGCCTAATTTTCTACAGCAGCCAATAGAGCATCTGCCTGAGCAGATAATTCTGCTAATTTTTCTGCTGATACTTTAAGAATACCTGTGCTCCAAGCTTCTGAGTTAATTGGAACACCTGTTAATTGATCTACCAAACGCATATGAATAAAAGGAAGTAAAGAACGGTAATCCTCAAAAACTTCCTCTGGAGACGCCCCATTAGCAACGGAGGAAACCGTCACAATCTTATCTTGAAGCACCGAAGGTCCTGTTGGATCTGACAAGTCAAGAGAGCGCGACAGCCAATCAAGCAGGTTTTTGACAGGGCCCGGAATAGCATAGTTGTAAACGGGTGAAAAAATCCAAATAGCATCTGCTTCTTGAACTTCTTCTCGTGCATGTGCCACCTCGGGATGTACTGACGTTTCTAAATCCTGATTAAAAAACGGGACACGATCATAACTTAAATAAGAAACTTGAGCCCGATCACCAATAATTGTTTCTGCTTTTTTAGCTAATTGACGGTTGAATGATCCTTCACTAAACGAACCGACAATAAATAAAATTCTTTTTGACATAATATCTCCTTATTAAATAATTTTATCACTAAATAGTAATATATAATTAAACTATTGCTAACTAAAACCTGTTCCTTTTTAAAGAGATTTAAACTTTTTCAACAGATCTATTAGGACTAACTGCTCCTCTTCTGTCATTACAGAAAAAACAGATTCTACCATAGCAATATGATCAGGCAAAGCTTTTTGAATCAATTGTTTGCCAACTTCCGTCAGACCAACAACCGAGGCACGTCTGTCATCTGGATTTGGGCTCCGGTAAATCCAACCATTACGTTCCATATTTTTAATCACAACTGTCATATTGCCAGACGTCGCCAGTATAGAAGCAATCAAACGACTGATGGTCATCTCTCCTTTAGCATAAAGAACATCCAAAACGGCAAACTGGGTTTGTGTTAAACCATTGTTTTTATAGCTTGGAGCAACTTGCGCATCAATTGTTCGCATAGCCTTGCGAAAAACAACCATAGCTTTAACTGCAGGATTCTTATCTAAATCACCCATACAACTCCTCTCTATGACCATTACCTCTTTTTATTTTACTACTAATTAGTGTTATTTTCAAGAAAAATGTTTTAATTAAGCTGTAAAACAGTCCACTGAACTATTACTCTCCGCCCTCGACTTAAGGAAAGCAATAAAAAAGAAGCATTAGTTGCCGAACAAATCTACTGTTTTAATAAAATAAAAGTTAGGATAAAAAATTTTATCCTAACCTCCTATCACATTAAAAGAAATCATCAAAAAGTGACAATTGATTATCTTCAGGCATACTGCCTAAAATTCCCATATCGCTCATCTTTTCAACCAAAGTTGATGACAAACCGCCGCGTTTACGCAGTTCTGTCTTAGAAAGAAACTCTCCTTCATTACGTGCTTTTACGATTTGTTTGGCAACATTTTCGCCCAAACCTTCCAAAGCCACAAAAGGAGGTATCAATGTATCGCCATCAATGATAAATTCAGTGGCATCACTGCGATACAAGTCCAGCTGTCCAAATTTGAAACCTCTCTCCAACATTTCATTGACAATTTCTAAGGTTGTAAAAAGATCAATCTCAACATTTGAAGCTTGGTTGATTTTTCTCTTTTGACTAATATCAGCCATGCGTGCCTTAACAGCATCCAAACCAGCACTCATTGTCTTTAATTCAAAAGCCTTTGCACGAATAGAAAAATAAGCACAGTAATAATAAATTGGGTGATGCACCTTAAAATAAGCAACACGAAGAGCCATCAAGACATAAGCCGCCGCATGGGCTTTAGGAAACATGTATTTAATTTTTCCGCAGGATTCAATATACCAATCTGGCACATTATTCTCACGCATGGCTGAGATATACCCGTTTCGCTCTTCCTCCGAAATCTTCAGCCAAGCCCCTTTACGTACACGCTCCATAATAGTAAAGGCCATCTTAGGTTCTAAACCAGCGTGCATAAGATAAACCATAATATCATCACGACAACCAATAACCGTTGACAGCGTTGCAATGCCTTGTTTGATGAGATCCTGTGCATTGCCCAACCACACATCTGTACCATGTGAAAGTCCTGATAATTGTAAAAGCTCCGCAAATGTCGTTGGATGGGTCTCATCCACCATTCCACGAACAAAGTTGGTTCCAAATTCAGGAATTCCTAGCATTCCAGTCGGTGTTCCAATCTCTTCCTCAGTAACTCCCAAGACTTCTGTTCCCGAAAACAGTTTCATAACTTCTGGATCGTCAGCAGGAATTGTTTTTGGATCAATACCAGACAAATCCTGCAACTTGCGAATCATGGTGGGATCATCATGACCAAGCACATCAAGTTTAAGAACATTTTCATCAATATCATGGAAGTTAAAGTGGGTTGTTTGCCATTCGGCTGTTAAATCATCCGCAGGATACTGAACAGGTGTAAAATCATAAACATCCATATAGTTTGGAATAACAACGATCCCACCGGGGTGCTGTCCAGTTGTTCGTTTGACACCAGCTGAACCCTGCGCCAGCCTATCAACTTCTGCATCGCGGTAAAACTTGCCATAATCTCTTTCGTAGCCTTTGACAAAGCCATAAGCCGTTCTATCTGCAACCGTACCAACTGTTCCTGCACGAAAGGCGTATTCTTCACCAAAAATATCACGCACATCTAAGTGAGCACTCGGCTGATCATCACCTGAAAAGTTCAAGTCAATATCAGGAACTTTGTCTCCGTCAAAACCAAGGAAGGTCTCAAAAGGAATATCCTGACCATCTTTCTTGTACGGAGTGCCGCATTCCGAACAGATTTTATCAGGCAAATCATAGCCTGAACCCACAGAACCATCCGTGATAAATTCAGAATGTTTACAGTCTGGATTGGGACAAATATAGTGTGGCGGCATAGGATTCACTTCTGTAATACCAATCATGGTTGCCACAAAACTAGAACCAACCGAACCTCTAGAACCAACCAGATAACCACGTTCATTAGAACGATTTACCAGCATCTGTGAAGCCAGATAAATCACCGCAAATCCATTTCCCAAAATGGAAGTCAACTCTTTTTCAATACGCAAGTCAATGATATCCGGAAGAGGATTGCCATAAATTTCAAAGGCCTTTTCATAAGTCATCTCAGCGACTTTTTCTTCAGAATTCTCAATAAAAGGTGTATAGAGGTCTGTTTTAACAACTTCAACATCTTCAAAACGCTCAACCATCTCATTTGGATTTTTAATGACAATGTCACGGGCTAAATCTTCGCCTAAAAAAGCAAATTCATCCAACATCTCATTGGTTGTTCTAAAATGAGCCTTGGGCAGAGGAGCTGGCTGAGCATTTTCACCACGCCCAATAGGACGATTAATCATAGCTCCCTGTCCCAGACTTCTAACAATGATTTCACGATAAATTTCGTCTTCCGGTTCCAGATAATGGACATCACCAGTTGCCAAGACAGGCTTATCTAAACGACGACCAACTTCAATAAGATCTTTAATAATTTGCTGAATTCCTGCTTCATCTTTGATTAATTCACGAGCAAGAAGAGGTTCATAAAGAGCAGGTGGCATGACTTCAATAAAATCATAATACTTGGCTACCTCCACAGCATCTTCAACCCCTTTTGAGAGAACCGTATCAAAAACTTCACCATCAGAGCAGGCTGTCCCCAGTAAGAGGCCATCACGATACTGATCAAGAATCGTTCTTGGTATTCTAGCCACACCTGCAAAATAAGTAACATTGGATAGACTGACTAATTTAAATAAATTTTTCAACCCTTTTTGATTCAGGACATAAATGGTTGCATGCTTTACCCGAGCTTTCTTGTAAGAATTATCATCAACAATTTTAGTATTAAGATCTAAAAGATTGTTGACCCCATGCTTTTCTTTCGCCTCTTTAAGAAAGATAAAGAGCAGACGACCAGTTGCCTCAGCGTCGTAATTAGCCATGTGGTGGTGCTCAAGCGATACTTGAAAGCGTTTAGTCAAAGGACCTAAACCATGACGCTTGTATTCTGGATAAAGATTTCGTGCAAATTCCAAGGTATCAATGACTGGCTGCGTAATCTTTGGCAGGTCATGCCTTTCATAATTAGCATTCATAAAGCCAACGTCAAAAGTGGCGTTATGGGCAACTAAAACTGTATCTTGACAAAAGGACTGAAATTCCTGCAATACTTGTAAAATGGGTTTAGCCCCTTTCACATGCTGATCTGTGATCCCTGTTAAATCGGTTGTAAACTGACTGAGCGGATGCCCGGGATCAATAAACTCATCAAATTGCTCAACAATATTTCCTTTATGCATCTTAGAAGCTGCAATCTGAATCAAATCATTATTGATGGCTGAAAGTCCTGTAGTTTCCACGTCAAAAACAACATAGGTCGCTTCATTCATATCCATATCAACTTCATTGTAGACAATAGGTACACGGTCCTCAACAAGATTAGCCTCCAAGCCAAAGAGAACCTTAATGCCATTCTTTTTACCTGCATGATAGCCATGAGGGAAACTCTGAACATTGCCATGATCCGTAATAGCAACCGCAGGATGACCAAACTGAGCCGCCTTGGCCACTAATTGCTCAACTGTTGGCAAAGCATCCATGGTTGACATATTGGTATGAGCGTGAAATTCAACACGTTTTTCCCCTTGGGGCATTAAGTCCTTACGCTCTTTATGAACAATGGTCTTGACATTTTGGACATTCATGGTTAAGGCTTTTGTAAAGGGATTATTCTCGATATTGCCACGCACGCGCAACCAAGCACCCTTAGAAATCATGTCATATTTCTTTAATTCTTCATCATCCTTAGCCCACTTTTGCATCGGAAAACTGGAGGTATAATCCGTCATTTTAAAATTGATGATATGACGTCCGGTTCTTGTTGTCTTGCGTTCCACATCAAAAACAAGCCCTTCAAATGTGATACGATTTTCCTCAGTTTCAATTTCAGCCATAGGCGTAATCTCAGCCTTTTCAAAAGCTGCTTGCCGATCCTTGATTCGCTCTTTGAAATTAGATACGGATTTAGGCGTTTCTTCAGGCGACGGCATTGAAGCTTCTAATGACTTTTGAATTTCTAGCGTTTCTTGACTAGCCTTTTGAATTTGCTGCTGACGAGAGGATTCAAAATGATGTTTTATTTCCTCTGTCATTTTTTGATTAGATACAATGTCAAAACTTAATTTCCCAAACCCAAACGCTTCAAACTGCTTTTCAAGATTAGGTAAATGATTCTTTCGAAAATGATCATTATTGACAAATTGCGGCGCTGAAATAAGAACTTTCCCATCAATATAGGAAACAGTTAAGTGCGAAAAAGAGCTTTTAAAACTAGCACTATTGCAAGTCGGCTGCTTAAAAGCCTCCTGATAATAAGCCTGCAAAAGCTCGTTAGAAAATTCAGCATTCTCCACTTCAATGTCAAAAACAGCCTTAATATCAGCTGTTTCAAAACTCGTCACTAATCTGCTTCTTAACTCCTGATAAAAATCAATTGGTAAGATGGTCTCAAAAGAAAAACGGAAATCCCAAATCCGACTCTCAGGATAAACCTTCACTTCCACAATATCAGCAGATGAAAAAACCCTTGAATTCTTCATTTCAAGCGGCATCTCAATCTGATCCATCAATTTTTTAAACAATTCCGACATATCATTTCCTCGCATTACTAAGACCATTTTAACATAATTCAACAGGATTGACGACTAAAAGTCAGCAGGAAAATTTAAAGCAGAATCTGCTGCTGACTGGCTTTGATAAAATTGTCTTGCTGACAATTTTACTCATACGATAGCGATCCTTTTCGTTTATAATAGTATTGTGCAATATTGTACGGATTGTATGGTTTTTACTTTACTATAGCGATTAAAAGGAGCAGATAAATGACGGACTTAACCAAGGGAAGTGAATTAAAAACAATCTTATATTTTTCCATTCCTATTCTTTTAGGAAATTTATGTGAACAATTGTATAATGTGACGGATACTGCAATTGTTGGAAATCTTGTGGGTACAAAAGGACTAGCTGCTGTCGGAGCCAGTACCCAAGTCGTTACGCTGACAGTTGCTCTCTCAACAGGAGTTTCCATTGGAGCCAGCGTGTTAATATCTCAACTTTATGGAGCAAAGCATTTCCAAAAAATGAAAAGCGTTCTGGATACCAACTTGATGTTCACAAGTATACTGGCCTTTGTGTTAACCCTTTTCGGTATCTATTATGCAAACCCTTTTTTAAAGCAGTTAAATGTTCCACAACCTTTATTACCTGAGGCCGACGGCTATTTAAAAATTATTTTGTTGGGCTTAGTCCCACTTTTTGCTTACAATACTTTAGCAAATTGTTTAAGAGGAATAGGAGATTCTAAAACACCAACTTTTATTTTAATCAGTTCGATCTGTCTGAATGCCTCTTTGGACATTATTTTCATCGCCGTTTTTCACCAAGGCAGTGCTGGAGCTGCTATGGCCACAGTGTTCGCTCAACTTTTTTCTTTTCTTATCTGTTTAATTTATATGAAAAAGAAATATCCCCAATTATCGCCTGACTTGTTCCATTTAAAATGGCAGCTTAAAACATTACAAAAATCTTTAGCCATTGGTCTTCCCGCCATGATGCAACAGGTTTTCATTAGTTTTGGCTTTCTTGTCATTCAATTTCTTGTCAACAGCTTTGGAACAAGTGCTATTGCTGCTTACACAGCTGCTTCTAAGGTTGACTCTTTTGCAGAAATGCCCGCTGTTAATCTTGGACAAGCCTTAATGAATTTCACCGCTCAAAATGAAGGTGCTGGAAAAGGAAAGCGGATTACAAAGGGAGGCAATCATACCTTGCTTTTTTCAATAGGCTTATCGGTTAGCATATCTGTTATCATTTATATTTTCGCTCCAGTCCTCATTTCTATTTTTAACCGTGATGCAACCGTTGTGCAGATCGGTCAGCAATACCTACATATCGTATCAGTCTTTTATCCCATTTTCGGAGCTATGCAAGTTCTTAATGGCATTCTGTTAGGTTACGGAAAGTCACTTCTTCCTTTAATTGCTTCTATAACAACTTTCTGTATTCTTCAAGTGCCTTTAGCTGTTTTACTCTCGCACACTTCATTAGGCTTCAATGGTATTTGGATGGCTGCTCCTTTTGGCTGGACAGCAGGATTTCTGATGCGCTTAATCTATTTCAGATATCTTTTAAAAAGAAAAAATCAAGGTTAAGCATAACAGAAATATAAACAAACCAACAAAAAAAGCCCGCAGGCTCTTCACATTATACACGCTCAACTTTACCAGATTTAAGAGCACGAGCTGAAGCCCAAACTTTTTTAGGTTTACCGTCAATAAGAACAGTTACCTTTTGAAGATTTGGTTTTGCAACACGTTTTGTTTTGTTCATCGCATGTGAACGGTTATTTGCTGATACAGTTTTACGTCCTGTAAAATAACATACTTTAACCATTTAACTGTTTTCCTCCTACTTAGTTTAAGGTGAATTCACCACATACTTTAGCATTATAGCAAAATAAAAACCATTTGACAATAGCTACTAAAGTATTGCACAGTAGACATGTGAAGAAAAGCAATTATCTATAAACAAAAGGCAGCAAACAATTGACCTCGAGCGGTACTTATATGTTAAGATAATACAAAGGTCAGTTTATGGAACTTTGAATGATTTCTTATGCCATAACATGGCCTGATTTTTAATAGACTTGTTGGGAAACTAACTATTTTCTTTAAGCAATGGGGGCGGGCTTTTTCAAATCGTTACTTGAAAAGAAGAACGCAATGAAACGGTGAAGTTGGTTGCTTGTGTGCCAATCGCCTAAAACTGGCTGGCAAAAAACAAATCAAATAGATGGAAATAAGCTGCCAAACAAGTCTAATAACAAATAAAGCGAAAAGGAGACATAGTTATGAATACTATCAAAACACGAGCAGCAGTTGCTTGGGCACCCAATGAACCCTTGAAAATTGAAGAGTTAGACCTGATGATGCCACAAAAGGGAGAGGTTATAGTGCATATTACAGCGACAGGAGTCTGTCATACCGATGCCTATACCCTATCAGGAAAAGATTCAGAAGGGATTTTCCCTTGCGTTTTGGGACATGAAGGTGCTGGTATCGTTGAAGCAGTGGGCGAAGGCGTAACAGAGTTTCAGGTCGGTGATCATGTGATCCCGCTTTATACAGCCGAATGCGGTAAATGTGAGTTCTGCCTTTCAGGAAAGACCAACCTATGCTCAGCCGTTCGTGAGACACAAGGCCGCGGTGTCATGCCTGACGGGACAGTTCGTTTCTTTAAGGATGGTCAACCTATTTATCATTATATGGGAACCTCAACATTTGCAGAACATACTGTTGTTTCAGAGTACTCTTTGGTTAAAATACAGGATAATGCGCCGCTTGAAGAAGTCTGTTTGCTGGGCTGCGGTGTAACAACTGGCATGGGGGCTGTTTTGAATACAGCTAAAGTCGAAGAGGGAGCAACTGTGGCCATTTTTGGTCTAGGCGGTATCGGACTAGCTGCTATTATTGGTGCTCGTATGGCTAAAGCCTCTCGAATCATTGCTATTGATATTAATCCCGATAAGTTTGACAAGGCTAGAAAATTGGGAGCTACCGATTTAGTCAATCCCAATAATCATGCTAAACCAATTCAGGAAGTCATTATTGACATAACCAACGGCGGTGTTGATTATTCCTTTGAATGTATCGGAAACGTAGAAGTCATGCGGGCTGCCTTGGAATGCTGCCACAAGGGTTGGGGAGAGAGTACTATCATCGGTGTAGCACCAGCTGGTGCTGAAATTCATACTCGTCCATTTCAATTGGTTACAGGTCGTGTCTGGCGTGGTTCAGCTTTCGGTGGTGTTAAAGGCAAAACACAGTTGCCGGGAATTGTTGGACAATATATGGCTGGCGAGTTTGCATTGAGTGATTTTATTACCCATACCATGTCTCTAGAGCAGATTAACGATGCCTTTGACTTGATGCATGAAGGCAAATCTATTCGCACAGTCATTCATTACTGAGGAGGCAGGCATGAAACAACTATCAAAAAATAAAATATTTGGTGGCTGGCATGAGCGCTACAGCCATTCGTCAAAGACAACGAATACTGAGATGACCTTTGCCATTTATCTACCGCCTCAGGCAGCAGATAGGAGGGTCCCTGTTCTTTATTTCCTATCTGGTTTGACTTGCACAGATGAAAACTTTTCAACCAAAGCTGGTGCTCAGCAATATGCTGCCAAATATGGCTTGGCCTTAGTCATACCAGATACGTCACCTAGGGGTAAGAATGTGCCTGATGATAAAACTTATGACTTAGGACAAGGAGCTGGTTTTTATCTCAACGCAACTCAGAATCCTTGGTCGCAACATTACCACATGTATGACTATATTGTAGAAGAATTGCCAGAGTTGATTGAAGCGAATTTCCCTGTAACGAATCAACGGTCTATTTTTGGACATAGTATGGGTGGTCATGGCGCTTTACAAATCGGTTTAAAAAATCCAGATTGTTATGCTGCCATCTCTGCTTTTGCACCTATTGTCAATCCGAGCAATGTCCCTTGGGGGAAAAAAGCTTTCTCTGCTTATCTTGGCAAGGACGAGAAGACTTGGGCAGCCTATGACAGCAGCAAACTTGTATCACAGATGAAAAAAGCACGACCAATTCTGATTGATCAAGGGTTAGCAGATAACTTTTATCCAGAACAACTACAGCCAGAAGTTTTTGTTCAGGCTGCTGAGTCAAACGGGATTGAGGTGCTTCTAGATCTGCATGAAGGCTATGATCACAGTTATTATTTTATTGCCAGTTTTGTCGAAAAACATATCACTTTTCATGCTTACTATTTGGGATTAAGGAAAGAACCATAGAAAGTTGAAGGGACAACAATTTCAACAAAGTGTTCTAATCATTTCAGAAGTTGTATTCGTAGTCTTTTTTAACAGTTTCCTTGGGTGGTAGAGATGGCAAAATGAAACGCCAACGCTTATAACTATTGGCTGCGTTTTGCACTAATTTAGTTTCATTCTAAGTTTTAAACTGAAGATTTTGAAAATCCTCTCAATATTATTTCTAACAATTAAACTTCTTTTTATTACAGCGGAAATGGTTCTTTTATTGAGGCTGGAACAAAAATGTTCCAACCTTTTTATTGTACAGTGATTGATAGGTATTTTTGCATTTTGGTTTTTAGATTCAAACCTTTAACAGTCTATAGCAATACCTAATCCACTTTGTGGAAACCGGACGACAAAACCAAAATTACGATTTCATGACGATGGATCGTTTTTTGTCCTAGTACTCTCTATTTTTGTTTTTTTGACTTGACTAAAATAATAAAATGATACTTATTTGGGGAATTTACCAGTATGCTGAAACGGTGACTTGTACTTTCCAATAAGAGTCATTATAATGGTGGTAACTTTGAAAGTTGGTGACTTTAATGAACTCAGTGATAAAAAATACCTCAGCATCACTAGGAGAAGCTTTAGCAGAAGGTGCTGTTATCGTTCCAAACATCATCTTTGCAGGACTTTTATATCAGCATTATGGGCAGTATCACTTTTTACTTCCTTTCGTTTTATTATACTCATTTGAAAAAGCAGGGGTCTTCGCCATACAAGGATTTGGCGAATTGAAAAATCCATACAAAGTTTTAAGATATAGCCTCCTGCTAGCTATTTTGGGAACTTGCCTTTGTTTATTTGGTGATTTTTCCTTTTTATTTTGGGAATTGGGTGCTGTTTTAATAGGGCTTGGTTTAGCCAATTATAAGGCACTTTTCAAGACAATCAAAAGTACGTTGAAAGAAAAAAATGAATGGTCCTATAAAAGAACAATAATAATGGCTTATCTTATTTTAGGAATCATCATTTCATTATTTTTATATTTTCGCCATACTTCCATAACCTTAGTTTTTGCTTTCTTTTTGCTTATGTTGCTCACTTCATATGCCTTTATCTGTCAATTGGAACAAGAAGCCAACTTTAGCCAGCAAGTTCCTTTTGAAAGAAAACGAAATGCTTATCTTCATTTTTTTCCAGCCATTGGCATGCTGCTATTTTCTTTTTTTACAAGATTACTTAAACAGACAGCTAATACAAACTATGCTTTGTATATTGGACTTTCTCTTTGCTTATTTATCATTATCGGTCTGCTTTTTAAACCCTTGCATTTTTCTCAACAAGCTTTATTTACTTTATGGTTCGGTGCTGCCAGAAATTTTTTAGTCATCTATAGCCTTATTTACTTTATAGCTATTGATAAACTGTATATGGTTGGACTTTCTTATACAATGCTCGTTCTAGGCTTAATGCTCTCTATGACAAGCAGAAAGAAACTTCAACAGATCATAAATCCATCTTATTTTACTATCGTTTGTTTACTGGCTAGTACAGCAAGTTTTTTATTACTTTTATGGCCCTCAGCTTATCTCCTAGGTATTCTGCTAAGCTCTGCTTTTATTGCTAGCGGCAATCATGTCATTCTCCAAGAATTTACAAGAGATGAGACGTTACCGCTTTTAGAAAGAAGAATTACTCACTCCAAATTTTACGGACTGGGTGCTATTATTCAACAATTTATTTTGTTATTGACTCTGATCGGAGTTTCTTGGAAGCAACATCAATACTCAGCCTTAAACGCCTATGCATTCTCTAGTAATGTTAAGAATTTAGAAACTATTTTCTTTTATACAAGAGTCACTTGTCTTGTTTTCATTGGAATCGCCGGGATTGGGTTGATAAAACGAAGTTTATCCTATATAGCCAACAACAATCAAAAAAGAACTAATAGCTGAATTCATAAAAAAGGATTATTCATACTTAAATGAATAATTCTTCTTTTATACGACTAATTAAGTTATCATTTCATAACATTTGTCATTATTCCTTAAAAACTCAACCAACTGACACTTTTTCTGTCCAAGGTGATGCAGTTGTTTTTAAAACCTTGTTAAGTTCATTGATATTTTGCAAGCCACTCGTACGCAACCATTGACGTGCTGCTTCCTTTCCTTCTTCCATATAAACCTGAACAGACCCTGCCCATGTGGCACGTCCACAAAGGACACCATTAAACTTAGCACCTGCCTTATGCGCAAAAACAAGCGTTTCTTGAAAAAGCTCTGCACTAACACCAGCGCTTAAGTAAATGTAAGGTAAATCTGTTGAGGCCTCCTGTTCACGAAAGGCTTGTGCTGCTTCTTCTTTACTATACACTACTTCGCCTTCAGCAAACCCTTCAACATATACCATATTAACAGGCACTTCAACCTTAAGAACATCTATACCAAAACGCTCAGCTGAAAAAACTTTCATAGCATCATTGACCTTATGCACCTTTACTTTAGCAAATTCAACACTTGAATTATCTGAGATTGTTTCGTCGTAAGTGAGAATTTCAAGGAAAAACGGAATATCTTCAGCTTGACATTCAGAGCCAATACGCTCAATGTAAGCTTGTTTTTGCACATTAACTTGTGGATCTCCATCAACATCATAATAAAGCAAGAATTTAACAGCGTCAGCACCCGCTTCTTTCAGCCGCTTAATAGACCAGTCCACTAAACAATCTGGCAAACGACTGGTTGTGTTCGCATCATAACCCGTTTTTTCGTAAGCTAACAAGAGTCCTGCTTCCCTATCACGCGCTTGTGCAGCTGGCAAGCCATATTCAGGATCAAGGAGAATAGATGAAGCATAGGGTGTTAATTCTTCTGACACCAGCACTTTCAGTTCTTCCATTTGAGCAACTGTCGGCTCCTTCATCTGATATTGTGCCATCAAACATTTCAAGGCACCGCGTTGATCAAAGGCTAGAGCTGAAATAACGCCATTTGAATCACTGACTTTTGCTAAATAATTATATTTTTGCTGTGATAAAATCATAATTCTCCCTTCATTGATTAGGATGTTAAATCTAATTTCTCAGTTAAAAGCTCTTTTAATTCTAAAATAGTGTCAGCCTCTTTAATCTTTTCTTTAAAAGTCTTATTCACTAGTAAACGAGCTATTTGGGATAATACTTTTAAATGTGTTGTCCCTGATTCCTTTTCAGGGATGAAGAGTGCTATAACATTATTAATTAATTGACCGTCCATGGAATGCCATTCAACACCCGTCTTAAGTTTTAAAATGGCAATACTAGGTTTAACTATACTTTTGTCTTTGGCATGAGGAATGGCAAAGCCTTCCATCATGCCTGTAGGACCTTCAGACTCCCGCAATTTTAAAGCTTGAACAACGGATTCTGTATTGTTAGCGTAGCCATTGTCTACAACTAAAGTTGCTAAATAGTGGAAGACCTCATCCTGAGACTCACATATCAAATTTATTTTTATCAGATTTTCATCAATCATTGTCTGCCTCTTTCTTAACCTCTTGCTTTTTCATATTTTGATTTTTGAATGAATCCCATAATAATACCAGCTACTATGGCACCGATTGCAATAGCAAGAACCCAAAGGAAGGCATGGGTAACAACTGGTAGGACTAGAAAGCCACCATGAGGCGCTGGGACCTTAACTTTCCACATATAGGTTAAGATAGCAGCAATAGATGAGCCCAGCATGAAGGTTGGTAACATGCGAAGCGGATCTTTAGCCGCGAAAGGAATCGCCCCTTCGGTAATATGAGTGGAACCTAAAATAAGATTTGCCAAACCAGCATTACGATCATTTTCATCATAGTATTTTCTAAAAGCAGTGGTTGCAACAAAAGTAATGAGTGGAGGTGCAATGCATGCTGCTGATACACCAGCCATAAAGGTTGTATTTCCTTGTGCAAGCAGGGCCGTACCCGTAACATAAGCCGCTTTATTAACAGGGCCACCCATGTCAAATGCACACATGCAGCCAACAATAACACCAAGAACCAATGGATTAGCATTTTCAAAAGCCCCTAGCCATGCCATTAAACTCTTATTAACCCAAGCCATAGGTGAATTAACAACAGCCATAACCATTCCTGTCAAAAAGACACCAAATACAGGATACAAAAAGATTGCCTTTAAGCCATCCAATGATTTTGGTAATTTTTCAAACAGTTTCATGAGACTTAACACAACGTAACCTGCAGCAAAACCAGCGATAATACCACCTAAGAAGCCTGAGCCACCATTCACCGCCATCATGCCGCCAACAAAACCAGCAACAAAGCCGGGACGTTTTGCAATAGACTCTGCAATATAAGCCGCTAGAATAGGAGTCATAACGCCCATCGCAACACCACCAATATCTGTTTTCAGCAGTGCTGCAAACCAATTATATTGTTCGCTTTTAGGATCAAAAGAATAGATACCAAATAAGAAAGAAATGGCTACCAAAACACCACCAGCAACAACAAACGGTAACATATGGGAAACACCATTCATTAAATGTCTATAAACTTGCCGTCCAAAACTTTCTCCCTCAGTATCTGAAGAAAGCTCTGCACTTTCTATTTTAGTGCCGCCTTTAATTTGTCCTTTGCCAGCTAAAGCATCTGCTATTAATTGGTCTGCTTTTTTAATCCCATCAGCAACAGAAACTTCAATAACTCTTTTTCCAGCAAAACGTTCTGCTTGAACATCCTTGTCGGCTGCAATAATAACAGCTTTGGCGCCTGCTATTTCTGCAGGAGTCAATTCATTCTCTACTCCTACTTGTCCATGGGTTTCAACCTTAATAGAAACACCTTTTTCCTTGGCAGCCTGTTCTAGAGCTTCTTGTGCCATAAACGTATGGGCAATACCAGTAGGACAGCCAGTTGCTGCAATAAGTTTAAATTCTGACATAATCTTACTCCTTTATTTTTTTAACCATAATTTGTTCTTTTAATTCATTGACATCACTAAAGTCTGTGATACCACTTCTAAAAGCCGTTGAAGAACCAGCAGCTACACTTTTTGCTAATACCCTTTCTAAAGATTCCTGTCTGATGAATCCTGCCAAAAAGGTCCCCAATAAAGTATCCCCTGCACAGGCTGTGTTCACCACCTTTCCTCTAGGAGCATTAGCCTGATAGACATTAAAGTGAGAATCAATAAAAATAGCTCCATCTTGTCCTAAGGACAAAAGAACATGACGTGCTCCCTTGACAATTAATTGCTTAGCATAAGAAATCAATTGTTCCTCTTCCAATTGATTTTTGCCAAACCAAGTAGCTAATTCCTCCTCATTTGGTTTCAACAAAAAAGGATGAAATGACAAACTATCCATAATGATACAATCACTCACATCAAAAATAAGATTAACACCCTTTTCGTAACATAATTTAGCAATATCATATAGGATTTGCGATGGAACACCTCTGGGTAGGCTGCCAGATACAACAAGATAATCTCCTTTTTTAAATTTAGAAATTTGCTGTAATAGCCTGCATTGAGCAGCTTCATTGACCAAAGGTCCCTGATTGACTAATTTAAATTCCTGACAGGTAGCATTTACTTTAGTAAAGACATTAATTCGTGTCAGTCCTTCTACTTCAACAAAAGGGGCAGCTATCCCTTCAGCTTCTAAATTATCTGCGACATATTTTCCTGTAAAACCTCCCGAGAAACCAAGAGCCGTATTCTCAAGTCCAAGTCTTTTCATAATGAAAGAAACATTAACGCCTTTCCCATTTGCCTGAATATCATCTGATAAAGCACGATTGACCTTAGACTCATACAGGTGTTCTGTCTCAATAAATAAATCAATGGCTAAATTCATGGTACAAGTATAAATTCCCATAAATGTTTTCCTTTCTAATTTAGTTGCAATTTATTATCATATCCTGTATATTTATGATAGCACTTTCATTTAGAATGAAATTTCTAAATAAATCATTAAAAAGAAAAATTTTTCTAAGGCGGGATTGTATGAAAAATAACAAGAAATTAACCGAAACAGAAGAATACACTTGGCAATACATCACCCGTGATTTCAATGAGATTGGGAAATTAAATATTTCTGAACTGAGTCAAGCTATTAATGTTTCAAATGCAACCATCATTAGAACGCTTAAGAAAAAAGGATATGGCGGTTTTTCAGAATTTAAACACGAAATAGAACAAAAGAAAAATAACAGCCTGCACGTGTTAACTAATAAATCTTTAAAAAAAGATACCAGACGTTCCATCATTAAAAATTATCAAGAAGTCATGCGGACACTTAATACGCTGGATGTTACCGCCATAGAAGAAAGTATTTTAATGATTGAAAAGGCACAGCGCATTATTATCTTTGCTAGGGGATTTTCAGAACTTATCGCTTCTGAAATGCTCGTCAAATTTCAGTTGCTCAATAAATACTGCGAATTACATACTGACCCTAATATTATTCGCCCAGTCAGTGCACGGTTAACATCAAAAGATCTTGTTCTTTTTATTTCCCTTAATGGCGAAACGGTTGCTTTGGTTGATGCTGCTAGAAATTGCATTAAAAATAGGGTTAAAACCATTTTATTGAGCGCTAGTGAAAGCAGTTCTCTAGCTCATTTAACCTCACTACAATTAATAGGTTTTAAAACAGAACTGTCTTACTTTCCAGACTATGAAGTTCACTCACGTTTACCACTTTCTATCCTTTCGCGCATTCTCCTAGATGCTTATGCCGCTAGTTTAAATTGAATGATTATCTAGCTCAAAGCAAAAAAATAAAGAACAAACGTAATGTTCTTTTCTTTTTTTAAGTCTTTTTATCTCTATGCCGATTGCAGGACTTGAACCTGTGACCTACGCGTTACGAGTGCGTTGCTCTACCAGCTGAGCTAAATCGGCTAACATTAGTATTTTACTATTTCTAAAAATTTTGTCAACAAAAAATGTCAACATCGCTTCTACCGTATGTGCCTCACATCAATTTTCTGATTGGAAATCTTATTTTATCTCATTATAACAAAAAACCCCGCCTAAGCGAGATTTTCTTGATTGGTATGTTCAGCAAAATTAAGCTTTACCTTCTGAACCAAAGACATCAATACGTTCTTCAACCGCTTCTGTAATAGCTTCAAAACCTGGTTTCAAGAATTTACGTGGGTCAAAGAGTTTTTTCTTGTCGTATTCTGCTTCATTTGCTTCGTATTCAGCAACGAATTTACGAGTAGCTTTTGCAAAGGCGATTTGGCATTCAGTATTTACATTTACTTTAGCAACACCTAATTTAATTGCTGCTTGGATTTGATCATCAGGAATACCTGAACCGCCGTGAAGTACGATAGGGAAATCAGGAACTGCTTCTGTCAATTTTTGCAAGTGGTCAAGGTGAAGACCTTTCCAGTTAGCTGGGTATGGTCCATGAATGTTACCAATACCTGCTGCAAGGAAGTCAATTCCAGTTTCAACCATTGCTTTTGCATCTTCGATTGGAGCCAATTCACCGTCACCAATGATACCGTCTTCTTCACCACCGATTGTACCAACCTCAGCTTCTACTGACACCCCGTTTGCATGCGCAAATTCAACAACTTTGCGAGCCTTTTCAAGGTTTTCTTCAACTGGAAGATGAGAACCATCAAACATAACTGAAGTATAACCAACTTTGATACATTCAAGCGCATCTTCATAATGACCATGGTCAAGATGGATAGCAACTGGTACAGTAATTCCCATTGATTCTACAAGATCTTCAATAAGGACTTTACAAAGTTTGTATCCACCCATATATTTGGCAGCACCCATTGAAGTTTGGATAAGAACTGGAGCTTTTTTAGCTTCTGCCGCACGCAAGATAGCTTGGGTCCACTCGAGGTTATTTGTGTTAAATCCACCAACAGCATAACCATTATCACGAGCTGCTTGGACAAATTTTTCTGCTGAAACGATTGCCATTTTTAAAGGCCTCCTAAATATTTTTTGGGTCTGAACCCGTTTACGAAATTTATTTTAGCACAAATTAGTATAAAAAACCAGCCTTAAAAGAATTTTAGATCATTTTCAGATAAAAGAAAGGATTGAAAATTCTAAAACAAAAAAAGACACCGAGCTAAATTGAACCGCACCCCAAAAGTTAGACACTAAATCTAACGATTGGGGTGCTTTTCTGATGAAATTAAGTTACGAAGATAAACTGCTCCTAGCCAACGTATAGCATTATTGAGCCAGTCTTTTTGGGTTGTGATACAGATAACATCACCCGTAAAGACCTTTATATCACTCTTAATATCTGCAATAGTTTGCTGGGCCTCAGCCTTATTTGAAGAAAGTCTAAAGTCTCCTTTTGCGACATCATCTGACCAATGCCAAAACGCACAATCTTTGGAGACTCAAGACTAAAAGAAGAACTATTGAAACATGATTTTCAATTTTGTGTTCGGAATCTGACATTGAAAAACCGTTAGTGAGAAGTTTAAACGGAATCAAATTGTGGTTAGAACAAACCATCTTAGATTATAATCTAGGATTTTCAGCTAGCACCACGGGTTAATGAAATACATATTAAATCATCATATTCAGGTACAAACTATTTCGACGGAATTAAAGTGGGTATAAAATAGCTAAACACCTTATAAATGATTACCCTAAAGTATTTCAGTAGGTTATAATTGCAAAAAGTTCTGAAAGGTTTAATAAAATGGTTCCTAGAAACTTTAAAAATTGTACCTACCTTTTAATATTAAGACCGCTAGAAATGATATTTTCTTAGCATTGTAATCTTAGAAAAGGAAAGCCCAATAATAATCCAAACTAGGTTAATAATGAGGAAATAAGTGAATTCAGAAAGTGACATTGTCTCATAGGACCTAACTCGCATGCCAACGGCAATCTGCGAGTAGGGGTATACCATAAAAGCTGCCTGTCCCATCAATAGTGTTACAAAATTCCCCAATCCTAGGATTAATGCTAAAATTAGTGAAGTAAATCGATTAAACTTGATAGCAAAGAAGAATTGGATGGCAATAATAGAAAAGCTACCAAGCCAACCCATCAGGCCCCACCAAATAAACGTAGATGGATTGGTATGAGTTAGCGGAAAACGAGCTAGACTTGCGATGAGATAATATAAAACGAGCAGTAAAGTTTGGCTCAGTAATACATAAAAAGAAGCAATAATAACCTTAGCAATTAGGAGGTAGCCTCCCCTAATTGGAAGCAAGGATGGTAGATACCAGCTATGCCGATCCAGCTCTTGGGACCAGATAGTATTGACAATAACGGCAATTAACAGCGGGAAAAATAACTGGGCATAAAATAAGCCAATTTCGCCCCATAAAGCGAGCCATTGCGTTTGGTCTCTACTAAATACTTTCTGATTCATGAAATATAGAAAAGACCCAAGAAAAACAGCAACAATAATAAAGCAAAATAAAATAATTGGGAGATAGGTGTGCTGTTGTTTTTTTAACTCCCATTTGATTAACCGACTATTCATGAATAACCCTTTCTTTAAATACTAACCAAATTGAGGTAACTAATAGAAATAGATGAATAAGTATAACTAAACTAAAGTAGAGTGGATAATTGGCTGATAGGTGAATCCCACTATCATTAATAGTATAAGGGTTCAAAGTTGAAAGATATTCCCATGGAATAAAAATAGTAATCTGCTTTGCCAATACTCCTGAAGTCAGCATACTCAGAAAGCTACCAGCAAGCCCGATAACTATTGGTATAATTGATGACTGAATTACAAAAGAAAGCAGCAATTGAATAAGCAAAATTGTCCCACTTCCTAATAGCATGGTAATAATGAATAAAATGAATTCATTTTTATTAATAATCGCATGATATTGATAACTAGAGATAAATGTGAAGATAAGTTGGCATACAAATCCAATGAAGAGGATTAGAAGTCCTAAGACATATTTACTTAGAAATAAACCAATCCCGTTTTCACCATTGGTAAATAAAACGCTATACATACGATTTTTTTTATCAATCATCACCATACGGGAAGCAAGTAGGGCTGCACTGAAGGGAATAATTAGATTGTTGATAGTGTAGAGATTAAAAATTAAGATCTGGAAAATATCGGATGAATTTTTATTAATCTGAAGATTATTGCTAACAGAACACCAATAGATTGAAAATAAAAATAGACCTAAAATCGGCAACCAAAGGCGATTCCGACGATACTTTTGGATTTCACTACGTAGTTGTCTCATGGTTAATCACTCCTTAGTTAGATCTAGAAAGACTGATTCTAAAGTCTTCTTTACTCCATAAATTTCGTATATTTGAAGTTCGTTATAAACTAATTGGGCGATTAAGTCTGGAACCAACGTACAGTCAGGTAATGATATTAAAAGAATGTCATCATCATTTTTAACAATGCCAATCTTGTTATCGTAATGCTGAATGATCTGAGCGGCCTTTTCTAGATTATTAACTTTTAACTGGTACTTCTGCTCTTGGTTAAATAATTGATTAATTCCACCTTCATAAATAAGGTGCCCATCTTTAATAATCCCAACAGTATCAGCTAGATTTTCGATTTCTGAAAGAATATGACTTGAAATTAGGATCGTCATATTAAACTTTTGTGGTAATGAGCGAATTAATTGTCGCATTTGATGAATCCCATCGGGGTCTAGCCCGTTTGTTGGCTCATCTAAAATAAGAAATTTAGGAAATTTGATCAAAGCCATGGAAATGCCAAGCCGTTGTTTCATCCCTAAAGAATAATTACGTACTAATTTATCTTTAGCATAGTAAATACCAGTGGCTTCCATAACAACTTTAATATTATCTTTTGGTAAGTTAGCTAATTCTTGAATGAGTTGTAAGTTTTCAAAACCAGTTAAATTTGGGTAAAAAGCGGGTTCTTCAATTAAAGCCCCAATTTCTGGTAAGATCTGACTACGGTTTTCAGGCAAAGGGCGGCCTAGGGCAACAATTTCGCCACTATCTTTAGGGAGTAGCCCTAAAATAATTTTCATAGCAGTTGATTTACCTGCTCCATTCACTCCCAGGAAGCCATAAATTTCACCAGGACTAATAGTCATATTAAGATGGTCCAAAACTTTTTGGTTACCAAATGATTTGGATAAATTATTAATTGATAACAATGGTTTCGTCATATTTTTCTCCTTTATTCATGCCAATAAATTGTTTGTATTCGAGATTTCTAATTCTTAATTCAGCATCGCTCCCAATATCTATTTGACCGTTTGAATTAATGAAGATAATCCGATCCATATATTTAATACAGTCAGTATGATGACTAGATAAAATAATAGTTTTATTATTATATTGCTCTGAATTCAGGATGTTACTGTAAATTAACTCTCGATTGAGATTATCTAAATTACTGAATGGTTCATCCCAAATTAGCAATTGACTATTATTCAAAAGTGACCTAGCTACCAATAATCTTTGAACTTGTCCCCCAGAGAGATTTTTACCCTGCTGAAAAAGGTTTGAAAAAATCTTTTTGGGCATTTGATTAATAGCTTCCATCATGTTAACAGCATTTATAGCAAAATTTACCTCATTTAGAATTTTAGAAGTAATAATTGAGTTGCCAATTAAATTTTTTATAAGTGGACCGCTGGTTAAATTCATATTTTGAGTAACGACACCTAGTTTTTTTCTGAAATCTTCGATTCCATAAGAAATATCCCCTTGATAATTATACAATCCTAATAGAACATTGAGTAACGTTGTCTTACCTGAGCCTGACTCACCCAATATTACAATTTTTTCACCTTGTCGAATGGTTAAATTAAAATCTTTAATTACTTGCTTATTTCCATAATAGCTGAATGAAACATCCTTCGCTTTAAGAACGTAATGATCATTTGGAATTATCTGATCTGGCTTTCTTTTGAATCTCGTGAATAAACTTTGGATTTTCTTTGAATAAACACTTAAATTAGAAATTTCTAAGAGACTAGATTGAAATTGGACTACTGAAGATAACAGAGAGACAAAAAGTGTCTGGAACAATACTAAGTCTGCCATATTAATTTTATTCAAGGATATTAAGAAAATCCCTGAATACATTAATATTACCGTGCTGGAAATAGTAAATAATTGATTAACCAAATTAGAAAGACTCTGAAGTGATAATATATCATTATATAAAATTTGACTATTCATACTAGAGTCCACCCATTCTTTTTCCCATGTATCTTCAGTTCCTTGGGTTTTAATTTGATCAATTTGGGATAAACCTTCTTGAATTTTGTCTGAAACAGTAATTGTTTGTTGAACATATTTTAAATTGGCATTAAGAATTTTTCTGTAGATTAAATAATTAATGATAGCATAAATAATTAGCAGTAATATTGACAAGAAAGCAAGCAATCGAGAAACTATGAATAGATATATTGAGAGCACCAATAAAGAAAAAATATTAATAATTGAAGGAATCAGTTGAGTTTGAATACTATCTCTAATTCGAGATTTTAAATTTACTTTTTCCAGAATACTTCCGGGAGTATTATTTCTAAAAAAAAGCAAGGAGTGGCTTAAAGTTCCTTGAAATAATGACTTGGTAACATTTTTTTCATATTTTATATTTGATTTAATCTGACCTTTTGTCTCTAATAAGTATCCTATAAAACGAAATATAAGGAGCGTAGTACCAATCAAAAGGCTGCTTAACCACTTAATATTTTGATTTAGTATACCTCGTAGGTAAACGGCATAAATAATTGATACTAACTCAATTAAAAAAAGTGCTCCAATATATTCGACTAAGTTAAGTCCTGTATAGGTTATTTTTATTAAACCAGTTAGAGGAGAATTTATTTTTACTGGCCTATAGTTAGACTGCTTAGAAAAGATTAAAATATAGCTACTGAAGTTATCAAGGAAACTGCTTATAGGAATAGTTATTGTGCCTAAACTAGGATCCATTATATTGACCGACTTCTTAGTACATTTATCAACAACAACGAAATGGCTATTTTTCCAGTAGGCGATTGCCTTACATTTATGTTGATAGATATATTCAAGAACTTGTTGCCCATCGCCTTTTAATACTTGCATCTTAAGACGGAATTTAGTATTTAAACTATGTAAATATGAAACGGATAGGCCGTCTGGCGGAATATATTCATCAAGGTATAGATCTTCTAGACTAACATTACAGCCAAAAGAGGAAAGAATCATTGCATAACAGGCAATTAAACAATCTTGCTCATTATTTTGTAATACTAATTTCAATTTATAATGACCTCTAAAAGAGAGTTAAGCTCTTTTCCTTTCGAGAATTATATTTTAGTAAAATGAAAGATTTAAGACATGCTGGTCGTAATTATCATCATAATATATTTTTATGATTCCATATAAAATGCCAGCTAGGCCTGTCATTAAACCATTATTGTAAAACAGGTCATTGACACCACAGAGCCAATCTTTTTTCATCCCTACTGAGCATAATGAAATCAAAGTACTCTGAACTAATTGTTGGATCTTCTGATTGGAGAAAGCGAGGCTGTATTCGTTTAGAGCAATCAAGTTACCCATAATACCGTGACAAAGTGAAAAATTATTAATTGATAACCCTTTATCAATTATATCATTGACAGAGTGGTCAATTTCAAGATAAACCCGTTGGATATCATGTTCATTAAGAATATTAAATTTCTTATTTAGTTTAAACCATAAAAGTCTAGAGGTTAAAGCGCCCGTACTTCCATGACACCAATTAGCTGAAGACAATCTATCAGTATTACGTGTATCCTCCCATCCACAATCTATCATGAATTTTTGTTCACTTTCCCAAGCTTTTTGAAACGTATCTAAATATTCTGATTTACCTAATAGAGCATAAGAAATTAACAAGGCAGTCATACATCCTGAATTACCATGTGCAAAACTAACATTTACCAAATCTTGATGTTCTTCGTCAAACCAAGAATATCCGTTAATACTGTTCTTTTGTAAAGATATAACTAAATAATCAGCATATTGTTCAATAATTTCTTTGAAAGTAGGATTAATTTTAAAGTTTTGATAAATTCCTATAATAGTGCTAGAAGCACCTAATAAAGCATCCCACTGTTTAGGATTTTGTAGATCTTCCTTAGAAATCTCTTTATACGAGGGCAACTGACTTCCAAAAGTTCCTTCATAAAATGATTCACGATTCAGGGTATAGTCACTGAAACTTAAACTTGTTAATTCTGTCAAGAATCACTTTGTCACTACTCATACCAAAATTACGACTACTTAGAAGGAAGGCTAACTTGATTCCTGCGATTCCCTTGTATATAGTATCATCCATTATCTCTAATTCTAATTCGTCATAATCTCCGACACTTACATTAAACCAATTAATCGTCCCGTCAGATGCAACTAATGAATTATCAATAATTTTTTGCTTAATATCATTGATAGAGCGTGTTATCAACTCATTAGACTCAAGATTCTGAGTACTACTTCTTAGGTTAATTTGTGGATTTAAATATAATTCTATATTTCCTTGTAGCGAGAACCGAATCAGCTTCTCTTGAAATTGTCTATCTGTTCTTGAAAGACTCGATAATTTAATTTCTAAATTGTCTATTGGACTTAAGCTACTAATTTGAACAGTTGAAGCTGAATCAAATATATTGATTGAATTAAACCTTTGTTTGAAGATGGGAATATTCCCACCTAATAATTGTTTCTTTTCAGATTCCAGAACACCTTTTGAATAAGCTGAGTAAGATAATTTACTCAAAACATTTTCTTTGCTATTTTGATAAATTGGAGAATTTAATACTTCTAGCATTAGCGAATAGTGGGCAGTTTGTCTAAAAATGACGCGACATGTTAGAAATTCATATTTTTTTATGATAGTTATTATTTCATTTTTTAAAACTTGAATATAGTCATATGTGGAATTAAAACCATAAACTATATTTGTTAGATAATCTGGTGAATTTTTGATAAGTATCTCTTTATTATTTCTGATGTAATATGGAAGATGATTCATATTAGTTAAACGTTCAATCTTTTTTTCAAAATGAATAGTATCTTTATTATTATCTACTATGCGATTAAAACTCTTGGTAAACTCACCCCCCATCATACCACTGACATCACCACCAAAAATACTTCCTAAGCCTTTCATAGGTAATAAGCCTGTATTTAGCACAGAATCAAATATCTTATTATTTACTTCTTTTTGAGCCATGGTAAATAAAAATTCATTATTATTTATAGTTGTACCACAAATGGTCTCCATGTCCAGAATAACTGGATATTCACCGTCACTTATGATATTTTCAAAATGTAAATCGGTCATATTGAGAGAATAAGCAATTGCAATTAACCCTCCCATTCGAGAAAAATAATTATGGATGTTTTCTTTTAATAACGGATTTCTTTTAACTTCTTCAAGCCAAGAATGGTCTGAAGAAACAAAGGATTTAACTTGTCTTTGTTTAAGATTAGCCGGTAATTTAGAATTCAGTAATTGAAGAATTTCATTATAGACAATGTAATTATCTAAATGCGGTTTATAAAATAAAGAACGACCTGTCAAATTAACTTTAACGACCGCTAATTCATTATGCATATCGCCTACTACTTGAAGGCTGACAATCTTATCAGATTGATCTACTAAACCAAGATTAACAAGGTCCTGGTGGTCATTTAAGTAGTTAGATGTAACCTGATTTCCTAGCATATTTAATGAGTTAAAGTAATTATGAAATGAAATAACGATATTAGGAAATTTAGTACGAATTTCATCTAATATTATTCCGGTAAGTACATAGTGCTTAGTGAAATATTCATATTTTTCTTCCGAGGTTAAACCAATCAAAGATTGATTTTCTCGCTTTTCATTAATTAAATAAACAAGAGCTTTAGCGAACAATTTAAAAATACTTATATCAATAAAATTTTCACTGTAGAAGGATAACGACTTTTTTACAGTCGAATCATGTTTTTTCATGTATGATAAGAATTCAGGGAATAACGGGTTGTTCATAAATTTCTCCTTTTTGATAAAAAGGACTCAAGCTACAGCTTAAGCCCCCCGTTATAATTTTTAATTTTTTAACAGCAAGTGAAAACATGTTGCCATGAATTCATGCGACACTCATATGAGACCGTTGGCACAACACCTTGCCACCAACGATTACCACCCAAAATAGTATCCAATTCAGAATCTGAAACTTCATTCAAAGAAACTACTGCGTTACTGTTTAACTTGTTCATAATAAAACACCTCACTTTATTGCTTAAAATGTAAAATTTTGATCAAATATTTTATATTTACAGTTTACCATCTTTTTTACCACTATTAAGAAATTCGCAAATATGAAATTTTTAAAAAATTTTTTCATATTTGCGAATATGCTATTTTACAAAAATTTCTTAGTAAAATAAGTATGAAGGAGGTTGGGAATCCTATGTTAAAAAGAATTATTTATCTCGCCATTTGCTTGCCATTGTTGTTTCTGCCATTATTGTAAGCAGCTATATGGTAAAATACGTTGCTTTAAATTCTCCCAAAAGAAAGGCATCGACTACCTCAGTAGTTCGGTGCCTTTTATCGTCCTTAGGTTAACTTTTCATCATAGTCTGTTCCAAATTAGTTCTTAAAAACATAGCCAGTGTAGGATTACTCAGCTGCTCAACCAGTCTAATATAGTCTTCAATATCCGATAAATCAGTACTTTTGCCATTCAGGTAAGCCATCACCTTTTTTAAAAAATTTAAGAAAATTCTTGCGAACATATCCTGATAAGTAAGCATATTTTCAAGCTTTTCAATAAAATATTGGGCATGATAAAAACTATGATGCTCAACTAAAATTAAAATAAGATTTATTAATACCAGTTCAGCCCGTTTTTTATGCTCTGAAAGCTCCCTATATAATTTATCTCGCTCCACAAAAGCCTTACCTAGAAAAACTAAATCGTCATCAGATAAAATAAATAGAGTATTACCAAAAAGATAGAGTTCGTACTCTGTCCATTCCTCAATAGCATAGAGATAAGAAGTTAGAAACTCCTTTTCTTCATTCGTAATTTCAAAGCTCGAATCAAGACTATAAACTGCCGCCTTAATAACAAGTTTGTTAAGGCGATTATAAACATTATAAGTCTCTGTATCTGGGTAATCTTTCAATATTTTCTTTAAACCTTTAATATCCTTTTTAGTTTGCAACTCCACGAGTTTTTTACCAGTTTTAAATAAGTCAGATTCTTGATACTGAGTGAAGGCATAGCTAAACTCTGAGAAAGTCATGTGGATACCTTGAATAGCCAAGATAAGTTTATCGGCCGCTAACATTGTCTGACCGTTTTCAAACTTCGACAACTGTGAGATTGATAAATTATCACGAGCAATATCTTTCAGCTTCAGTCCTCTAGCCATTCTAAGTTCTTTATATAGTTCACCAAGTTCAAGCGATTTACTTAACATTTAAACTCTCCTTAAATAAAATCCCATTATCATAGAAACTACCATAACTTATATCTTCATTTCAACGATATATAACTACTCTAGTATACCATACTTATTTTCATATTATACTCGTGGTGCTAGTTAACCTCAAAAAAGCTCAAATGATAAGCCAATAGGGATTTGTTCAATCCTCAACTGTAGTCCAGCTGCTCCTCTGGCAAAGGTATGTTCCATATCAAGTAGAGCACATAACTCAGAAAAGCGCGTTTCAATGGTTCGCCTCATAGCCAGCAATCTCCAATTGTTATACTGGCTCGCTCCTCTCATATTCTGACGTAAAGGCGTCCATAAGTGATACCCCCTCTGTTTCAACCGATCTTTAAGAGCCTGGCTGAGGTAATTTAAATCTGCTAAAATCACAGATTGTTGGCAGCCTTCCAATAAATCCTCCACCGCTTTGATATCATGAACAGCAGCCGGCGTGATAACATAGCTCAGAATATGGTCAGATAAGGTAACGAGCATATGAACTTTGAAACCATAGAACCATAGCTGTTTAGACGCATTATAACCACTGTCTGCTGTCCTTTCAAAAATGCTTGCCCGATAGTTGCGAACAGGCTGACAAAGTGCTAAAGGAAAACTGTCTACGATGGCAATCGTATTGGGAGAGATTTGGTCATTCATCGCTTGTCGAATGAGTTGTAGTAACCAAATCAACTGTCTTGATCGACGATTAAAGCGACTTCTTTCAAGCATTCGGCCACAAGGAAATAGTTGGCAGATTCGGTGAAAATGGCGTTGCGATTTGATTCTTAGTTCAGCTTACAAGAGCAGTAAGACTAATAGAGATTCATCCGAAACTTTTGACAAGCTGACATTATGACGATGTTTCACTGAATCTGGGCAATAATCCCGATAAAGCTGATGACAAATTTTGGATAATGGCTTCATATTCCATTGTAAATGATGGGATTTAGCGGTATATTGAAATGAACTAGCACCACGGGTACCTTATGTTTATTTATGTCATGAATGGGTCTTATTTTGTCGTAAATTGAAAATTCTAAAATGAAGTTAGCCCAGTTAAGGATATGAAAAAACACCTCAGAGAGATATAATTGTCATCACCACAACAACAATTAGAAAGACTCTGAGATGCAAGATTATTATATACCAAAAGGAAAACATTTAACGCTAGCTGACCGTCGAAATATTGAACGGGGGCTACGAGAAGGACATTCTCATCGTGAAGTGGCTAGACGATTAGGTAAAGCCCCTCAAACTATTCATCAATGAGGTGAAGCGTAATGCTTTGGGCTACCGAAACTTTGAAAACTTTTAAAAACGGATTTACACCACATTGAATATCGAAAAAGAGAAGACGACAGTCGTCTCCTCTCGTACTGAGTTATAAGTCACCCACTACAGTTGACAAAGAGCCTTTATCCGAAAGTTTCAGTCTTTTCTTGAAAACCCTTTTAAAAATCAAAAAAGCCGGCTTTTAAAGCCAGCTTAGTCTGCGGAGAGAGGGACTTGAACCCTCACGACCAAAAGCGGTCACAAGATCCTTAGTCTTGCGCGTCTGCCAATTCCGCCATCCCCGCAACAACAAAATAAATTATATCAACTAACTAAGGCAGTGTCAAGGATATTTTCTCATTTTTACAAAATTCTTCAGCCTTAGTCCATATCAATTCTAAACTCATTTAAGCTATCATTATGAAGTAAGAAACCATCTAATACTTCTATGCGCAGTACAGCTTGTTCTAGTTCCAAAGAAATCAATGCAATGACTGATATTTAAAGAATAAGGGCATTTTCAATTATAATTATGATGGATTTTAATTAAAAGTTTTTATAATGAAAATAAAATAAAAAAACAGAAAAATAACTAAATAATTTCCAAAAAATAAAAAATGACAACAATATTAAAAATATTCTTGAACTTTTCTTAAAAAAAAACTAAACTATACATATATTCGTTTGTTGTTCCATTTTTTAGCACAACGAATATAAAAATTATATTTATATTTATTTTTATTCTTTAAAGGAGATTCAGTATGAATAGTTTAGCTTTTGAAGTATTTAAATCTTTTGATGCTGATTGCTTTGTACAAATCCAAGGTGAAGGTTGGCGTAGTAGTTGTTGGGGTCGGTTACAATACGCCATTATAAAGAGGTTGTGCTGAATATATGATGTTTATTATTTACTCGTTCATACTATTAAGTTTCGCAGTATTAGTCTTAATTTCTAAGTATAGCCGAAGCGGTACTGTCAAGCTTCTCTGTTTTGGAATTTTTATCCTGGAATGTATTTTTGTAATAGCTAATATGATTTATTCATTTTTGAATTGAACGATTAGCTGTAATAATGATCCAAAAAAAGAAACACCTTCTTAAATCTCATTTACTAGATTTAAGAAGGTGTTTCTTTATAAGCAAAAGTTTAATCTATATGGAATCTCTTTATTCTTTTTACTGAAAGCCGTGTCAAGTAACTCATTTTTCTATCAATTAATGTGCCTGACTGTTTTCAACCGCTGCAGTAATAAAAGCTGTATAAAGTTCTTCCGGACGATTCGGACGAGACTGTAATTCTGGATGATATTGAGCTGCAACAAAAAATTTTTTATCTGACAATTCCACCACTTCTACCAAGCGATTATCTGGTGATACTCCTGAAAATACGAAACCAGCCTCCTCAAATTGCTGACGAAAGGCATTATTAAATTCATAACGATGACGGTGACGGCGCTGTACGACCTCTTGATTGCTATAAGCTGATGCTGTTTTGCTGCCTGATTTCAATTTACATGGATAAAGGCCAAGGCGAAGCGTTCCTCCCATATCCTCAATATCAATCTGATCGCGCATAATATCAATAACTGGATATTTGGTATCTGGATCCAATTCCGCAGAATTAGCTCCTTCAAGGTTAAGGACATGACGAGCATATTCAACACAAGTCAATTGCATGCCAAGACAGATTCCTAGCATAGGCACATCGTTTTCACGCGCATAACGAATAGCTTCTATTTTCCCTTCTGTTCCACGATGGCCAAATCCACCCGGAACAATAATACCATCAGCATCTCCCAGCAAATCAGTAACCGTTTCAGGAGTGACCTCATTAGCATTAATCCAATTGAGATCAATGGCTGTATCATTGACATAGCCCGAATGCTTAAGAGCTTCAACGACTGATAAATAAGCATCTGGCAATTCTACATATTTCCCAACTAGAGCAATCTTAGTCTTTTTCTTGAGATTCATAACCTTATCAACCATTGCTGACCATTCGGTCATATCGGCAACAGGCACATCCAGTTTTAAGTGATCGCAAACAATCTGATCCATATTTTGTGCTTGAAGATTTAACGGAATTTGATAAAGATGATCCACATCAAGTGATTCAATAACAGCTTCTGGAGCAACATCACAGAATTGAGCTAATTTATTTTTAATACCTTGTCCGGCTGGCTGTTCTGTCCGAATAACAAGCATATTAGGTTGAATTCCCAAACCACGCAGCTCTTTAACAGAGTGTTGGGTTGGTTTTGTTTTCATTTCTCCTGCAGCTTTGAGATAAGGAAGCAAAGTCGTATGAATATACATGACATTATCAGCACCCACATCAGCTTTCATTTGACGAAGGGCTTCAAGGAAGGGCAAGCTTTCAATATCACCAACCGTACCACCAACTTCAGTGATAATAACATCTGAGTCTGTTGTTGTAGCTGCACGTTTAATTTTTTCTTTTAGAGCATCTGTAATATGGGGAATAACTTGAACAGTTGCTCCAAGATATTCACCTTTACGTTCTTTACGCAGAACCTCGCTATATATCTTTCCTGTTGTAACATTTGAATATTTATTCAGATTAATATCAATGAAACGTTCGTAATGTCCAAGGTCAAGGTCAGTTTCAGCACCATCATCAGTCACATAAACTTCACCATGCTGATAAGGACTCATTGTTCCAGGATCAATATTAATATACGGATCAAATTTTTGAATGGTTACTTTAAGCCCACGATTTTTCAAAAGACGTCCAAGACTTGCAGCAACAATTCCCTTACCAATTGACGAAACGACACCACCTGTTACAAAAATATATTTTGTCATTAAATGCTCCTTTGTTTTATATTGTGAGGAAAATGAAAAAATGCCCCCTACAAGTAGAGAGCTTATTCTGACCTCAAAAGAGGTGCCCAATAAATAATATAAACTATCTTATGAATTTTGTCAATGAAGAAATTTATTCTCCTTCTTCATCTTCCTCATCATCAGAATAATCGTCATCTTCTTCATCTAAATCAACATTTTCGTCTAAATCTTCATCTGGAATGATTTCATTGATTTCAGAATCATAGGATTCAACCTCGGACTTTTCATCATCTGGATCTTCCTCATCATATTCTGTATCCTCTTCAGCGGTATTAAAACTTTCATCTTCAGGATCGTCATCACTGTAATCAATAGCATCCTCATCACCATCCATAAAGGCATTAACACGTTTCCTCTTATGTTTTGGTGCACCGTCTTCATCTTCTTCAAGTGTCACAATCTCTTCATCAATTTCATCAATACCATACCAAGATCGCAGACCCCATTTGTTTTCACCAAGTGGGATAAAGCTGCCATCTGTGTTTAAGTCTGAATAGAAAAACGGTAAAGCTTCACGAATGTCTGCATCTGACTTTTCTAAATAAACTTGAATCGCATTAACGAGATCACTAAAATACATTTCTTTATCTCGGCCACGTTCTTCTAAAATGGCACGAGCAACTTCAATCATTGACAATTCACTTTTTTCTTGTCCAGCAAATACTTCTAATTCCAAAGTGGTTCTCCTTATCATAATCGGTCAAGGCTAAATCCCCACAATAATCCGATTATCTATAATTATCGTTCCTTACTATTTTACGCTAAAATGTATTATTCGTCAAAGGTTAATTCTTCTTTCAAAACTGATAAAAGAAAGTTTTTTTATAAGCATTTGGTTCGCTTTCATAAGGATAATGTAGATTTTTTGGTCTGATAAATTTCTTTGATACTGTTTATTAAGCCTTGCCATTGACAACTTGTCACTGGAATATATAAATATAAAATTTATTCTGTCCCTTTGTTAAAAGATGCCATCATTGATCTTTTGTATAGCTAATAGATAACGTTTTTATCATTTCTTCATAAGTAAATTTTGTAAAATTAATCTTTTTGAGTTTGGCAGCAAAGCTGTCGGAATGAAAGGACCAATAGTAGTATCTACTGCCCTTTCTTACTGGCTTTATTTTGTCCAATGCTCTTCCGTCAATTCGAAGTGATTTTAATTCTTTTTTATTATCCCAAACGCCAGATATTATTATATTTTGCGAATCTTTTAAATTGATATTATTGTCAACGATGCTATCTATAATACTTTCTGCTACAGAATCATCTAAATCATATCGATAAGGCCAATGTAACCGACAATTTTTACAAGAGATGAGGGTAAAGTCATAAGGTTTTGAATAGCTCTTATTTCTCTGATAAAGTCGTACGAGAGCATAGTGATTATCATTGATACTATAATAAAGATTAATCTTTGTCGTATTTTCTGCTGACAAAATTTGTTTATCTAACAGAGAACCTCTTTTTTTATAATAAGAATAACCCTCTTTTGAATGAATGGAAGACGTATCTTGCAAAGCCTCAGACAGAGAGGAATACCATTTCATTTTACCTAAGTTGCTTTCTTCTTTGTCTATATCGTTTCTATTAAGTTCCCATTTAATCCCTACAGATTGGGGTATGTCCGTAATATCAGATGGTGTCACCATCAAAGCATAGACAAGAAAAATCAGACTAATCATAAAGCTAACTAAAATAGTCAAAATACTTTTTTTCCAGAATTTCTGACATTTTAAAATATATAAGGCACTCAGGATAAATGAGCCTCCAAGAAGAAACAAGCCCGAAATCATAGCTATTGCGATTAGGTTTCTGTCAGCTGCAGAAAGTGTTAATAAAGCCGATAGCCCTAGAAAAATGGCTATCCCTCCTAAAATAAAAAGAATCCAGCTTGCAATTTTCTTCCTCATTGTTTTTGTTTTTTCCTTTTCAATATAGACATCATCAAAAATAACGACTCTCTTATGTGCGATTAACTAATTGCTTATAAAAGTAGAAAAACCAGGAGCTTTACTTCCCAGTTTTTAAAAGACGACTATTTAACTTTAGCAGAATCAGTAATAACGTTAACCGCTTTTTTCATTGCAATGTCATGTTTGAGCATATCTGGTGAAAGAAGAGAGCGCACTTGCTCAGCTTCCATCTTGTATTCTGTTGCAAGATCAGAAATTTCTTTTTCAATTTCTTCATCTGTCGCTTCAAAGCCTTCTGCTTTAGCAACTGCTTCAATAACAAGGTTTGTTTTTACGCGTTTGTCAGCATCCGCTTCGTATTGCTTGCGAAGATCCTCTTCAGTTGTACCTGTCAATTGGAAGTACATCTCTGATGAAATCCCTTGGCGCTGCATATTACCCATGAATTCTTGCATCGCACGTTGGACCTCATCATGAATCATTTCTTCCGGCAATTCAACGATTTCAGCATTAGCGACCGCTAAGTCAATAGCTGCTGCTTCAACAGCATCATTGTATGCAGTCTCTTTAGTAGCTTCCAGTTCCTTACGATACTTAGCTTTTAGTTCATCCAATGTTTCAACTTCTTCATCAATATCTTTAGCCAATTCATCATCAAGTTCTGGAACTTCCTTGGCCTTAACTTCATGAATAGTCGTTACGAATGTTGCATCTTTGCCTGCAAGATCAGCAGATTGGTAATCTTCTGGGAAAGTAACATTAACCTTAACTGTCTCACCAGCCTTTTTGCCAACCAATTGATCTTCAAAACCTGGTATAAACTGACCAGAACCAAGTTCAAGCGAGAAATTATCGCCTTTACCACCATCAAATTCAACACCATCAACTGAACCAACAAAGTCAATCACGACAGTATCACCTTCAACTGCTGCATCTTCTTTAAGAACCAGTTCAGCTAAATTATTGCGTTCACGTTCAATTTTTTCATCAACTTCTGCATCAGTAACCTCTTTTGATTCTTCTACTGATACTTCAAGATTTTTGTAATCTCCAAGCTTTACTTCTGGTTTTGTTACAACTTCTGCTGTAATTTCCCAATCCTTACCTTTTTCCATTGACTTAACATCAACTTTCGGCTGAGTGACAACATCAAGTTCTAATTCAGCAACGGCTTCTTCATAAGCTGCTGGTAAAATACTGTTTAAAGCCTCTTCATAAAGAGCCTCTTCTCCAAATTTTTGATTAAAAACAGTACGTGGCATATGACCTTTACGGAAACCTGGTGCTGTTAAATCCTTTTTAACTTTATTAAAGGCCTGATCAAGAGCTGGTTTGATTTTATCTTGACTGATCGTAAATGTAACAACACCACGATTGGTAGCTTTGTTTTCAAATGATGTAGACATGAAGTCATTTCTCCTTAAAATTTATTTGCCTTTCCAGTGTATCATATTTATTGCTAATTTGGAAGTTTTTTTCTTTTTGAAAAACTTCCAAACTCTCTGAAAATAGCAATTAAAGTTAGTTTCTTTCATAAAAGAAGAGGGTTTTATGAAATCCTTTTCATTTTAGTTTAAAAAAGGTATAATATAAGCAAATTTATCCTAAAAAATAACAAATTAAAATTTAGAAAGGTACTATTTATGACTGATACAACTATTACAAGCACTTTTTATGAAAAAATTGCTTCTGCCTGTCGCAAAAAAGAGGCACTTTTTATGAAAAAATTGCTTCTGCCTGTCGCAAAAAAGAGGCACTTTTTGATGAAAACCTTGGCCGTTACGCTCTGCGTTCCATGTTTGCTGGTGCTTATTTGACAATGAGTACTGCAGTCGGTGTAGTTGCAGCCGATGTTATTTCACAATTCTCACTTGCCTTTGGACGATTTGCTTTTGCTTTTATTTTTAGTTTCGGCTTGGTTTATGTTTTGCTCTTCAATGGTGAGTTAGCGACATCAAACATGATGTTTCTCTCTTCAGGAGCTTACTACAAACACATCTCTTTCAAGAAAGCCATAACCATTTTATTGACATGTACTTTTTTCAATTTAATCGGTGCTATCATTTTAGCTTGGCTCTTTAACCAATCTTTCTCTTTTGCTCAATTGACACATAAAAGCTTTTTAGTTAATACCGTTCAAACCAAATTAGCTAAGAGCGATTGGCAAAACTTCTTTGAAGGCATTACAGCCAATATGTTTGTCAATATTGCGATTTTAGGGTACATGCTTCTTAAAGAAGAAAGTGCCAAAATTACTATTGCTCTTTCGGCTATCTTTATGTTTGTCTTTTTAATCAACGAACACTTGATCGCCAACTTTGCCTCATTTATGCTGGCAGCTTTTAGTTCTGTAAAACACATTAAAGGACTTGAATTTTTCAATGTTATCCGTCAATGGATTATTGTTTTCTTCGGTAACTGGATTGGTGGCGGCATCTTTATCGGTCTGGCTTATGCTTGGCTTAATCAGACTAAAACGCCGCATAAAGAACAATAACCTATTAAATAAGCCAGTAGGCATAATAACTTGATTCATGGCTTTCAAAGGTGTTATTGTTTTTATTAATCTGCTTTGAAAGCCTTATGATATGTTATTGTACTGATGAAGTCAATTTTATTGCTCCCATTTCCCATCTCAAGCAGAATTGAGAGCCAAATTAATTCTTGTAGGATTCACATTTCCCTATTTTTTCATTTTTTGATAAACTAAATTTATGAAATTGATTACTTCTTATTTTGGCCGTTTTAACTTAGAAAACCTCTTATTTGAATTTGCGTCAAAACTATTGTCCCTTCTGCTTCTACTCATTGTTTTTATTATTGCTAAAAGAGTTATTAGTTATCTTTTTGAAAAAACAATTGCAAGATCCACTGCTCTAGCTAGATATAGCCAAGGCCGACAAAAGACCTTGATTAAGCTTTTTCATAATATCATGGATTATAGTCTCTATTTTCTGTTGATATATTGGATTTTAGCTATTATTGGTCTGCCTGTTTCAAGCCTTCTAGCTGGTGCAGGTATTGCAGGGGTGGCTATTGGTCTTGGTGCTCAAGGATTCCTTTCCGATCTGGTAAATGGCTTTTTCATTTTGCTGGAACGTCAGTTTGATGTTGGAGATTCCGTTAAATTAAGAGCAACAACGGGTTCAATCTCTGGAATAGTCTCTAGTGTTGGCATCCGAACCACACAAATTCGTGATTTTGATGGCACTCTGCATTTCGTCCCCAATCGCAATATTACCATCGTCAGTAATTTGTCACGCGGTGATATGCGAGCACAGATAGATATTCCTATCTATGCTAATACTAATCTTAGACAAGTAACTACTATTATCAAGCAAGTCAATGAAGACAATATCAGTCAGTTTCCTGAAATCGTTGGTGTTCCTAATATCTTAGGAGCAACGACCTCTCCCGTCACAGGTCAAATCGTTTTTCGAATAGATATTTTTGTTCAAAATAGCAAGCAAAATCATATTTACTATACTTTTTATCGCCTCTATCAAGAAGCATTGCTGGCAAATCATATTTCCCTGCCAACAGCTAATGCCATCCCTATTGCTAAAAAATAAGAAGGCTATTATCACAAATCAACAATTAGAAAATAAATGTAGGTCAAACGCCTACCACTACCGTTGATAATAATTTCCAAAACAGACCACAAACGCTAAAAGCCCTCATTAGAATGATTTCTAATGAGGGCTTTATGCTTATTCTTATTTCCAAATTCATTTTTACAATTTTAAAATTTACGAATAGGATCTGGCTGATAGCTAGCACGGCTGCCGCCGATTAACTTAGGCCGACTGGCAAGAGCCGTCAAATGAGCACCCTCCAGTTCTCTTAGGAGAGGACGCAAGGGAACTTGAACGCGTTTCACGTGCATACCAATAGCAGTATCCCCAATATCAAGACCTGCATCAGCTACAATTTCTTCAACTTCCACAGGATCTTTCATGTATTTAAAAGCTGCTAGTTGACCACTGCCGCCAGCATGAAGATTAGGCAGGACATTTACAATTTCCAAATTTCTTTTATCAGCTAACTCTCGTTCAACCACAAGAGCACGATTGAGATGTTCACACCCCTGAACCGCTAAGTAAATTCCTCTGTCATTGAGATAAGTAAGAATCGTCTTAACAATAACTTCTCCGATGTCAAGATTAGAATTCTTCCCAATTACACCACCGGCAACCTCACTGCTGGACAGACCTAAAACAAAAATCTGTCCTTTCTTGATGTCGCTTCGTTTAATCAGATCTGCTAGAACAATTCTCGTTTCTTCGGCTAAGTTTTCTAAATCCATTTTCAACCTCTTTATTTTCGTTTATCATCACTAAATCAGAGATGATCAAGGCTTCACGCGCCTATAGGCAAGGCTAAGCGTATAACCAACAAACATACCAAAAAAGTTTTGCAAAATATTGCCCCAAGCACCGGCAATTGAAGCTCCTAATCCATACATAGGAATGGAACAGAGCAAATAAATACTAATCATAGACAGGGAAGCTAAAGCCAGACCTAAAAATTGTTTTTTCCCAGTCCAACCAGCAAAGTAACCTTGTGAGCCATGCGCTAAAAAACTGATAAACATCCAATTAGGGTAACCGGCAATCAAATCAATTAAAAAACCAGATAAACCACCAACAATCGCAGCTTCTTGGGAGCCTAGATAAAAGGCTGTAAAATAAATACCTGCATCTAATAAAGTTAAAAAGCCAGTTGGTGTCGGAATTTTAATAAATAACCCAAAAACAACGCTTAAAGCTGTTAAGACAGCTAAAAGACTGATTTCTTGTAAATTACTGTTTTTCATAATGTTGATTGACTCCGTATTGATCTGAATGCTGAATAGCCTGATAGACAAATTCTTTGGATACTTTAACTGCTTCTAAAACGGACTTACCTAACACTATTTGACTGGCAATGCTTGATGCAAAAGTACAGCCTGCACCGATATTGTTATTTGCCAGCAAAGGATAATCCAAAACTTCCATCTTTTCACCATCAAAAAAGACATCTATCGCTCGTTTTGAACTCAGTCGCGTTCCTCCTTTAACAACAACATTTTTAGCACCTAAATGATAAAGGCATTTGGCAGCTGCCTTCATATCATCAAGATTTTTTATCGGCATTTGCGTCAATAATTCAGCTTCAGCCAAATTCGGAGTAATAACAGCAGTATGAGGGAAAAATTTTAAGAGCTCATCCCTCAAAGCACTAACCTCTACATCATGACTTTCTTTACAAACCAAGACAGGATCAAGTACTACTGGAAGATCGTCATGTACCTTAACAAAATCCAAAGCCTGCTCTGCTATGTCCACATTAGGCAAAAGACCAAGCTTAATACCTGAAAGCGGCACATCTTTGAGACTACTGAGCTGATGGCCAAAAACAGCTTTGTCTGTTGCAAACACTTCAAAGCCTTTATCAGTCATTGCTGTTAAGCAAGTCACTGCTACAAAACCATGTAAATGATGGCTTGTGAAAGTTGCTAGATCTGCATGAAGCCCACCTCCACTAAAAATATCGTTACCTGAAATAGCTAAAATATACTTAGTCGTCATAAATAATCTCCTTAAGATAAAGTCCATTGCTTGCAGCTGTCGGACCAGCTAGACTGCGGTCCCCAGATTCTAAAATTCTGTCAATTTGGTCAATCGGCATGCGGCCATTGCCAATTTTTAATAGGGTTCCAACCATATTTCTGACTTGTTTGTAAAGAAAACCACTTCCTGTAAACGTAAAAATGAGAAATCCAGTCTTGTCGTCTTTTTCAACAGTAGCACGGCTGATTGTTCTAATCTTGTTTTCCACGCTAGTACCAGCCGCTGTAAAACCAGTGAAATCATGGGTTCCACGTAATTTTTTAATAGCCGCTTTAACAACTGAAAAATCCACTTTATACGGAAAATGGGTGGCATAATGGCGCATCAAAGGATTCTTAGGTCTCCCCAAATCTACTAAAAATTCATAGGTTTTGCGATGCTTTTGGTAACGAGCATGAAAATCATCTGCTACTTGTTCAACCTGAATAACATCAATATCATCTGGTGTCTGTGTATCAAGGCCAAAACGCAGTTTTTCTAAATCCCTTTGCTGCGGCAAATCAAAATGAATGACTTGACCATAAGCATGCACACCCGCATCTGTTCGGCCAGCCCCATGTATCTTAACAGCCTGCCCGCTATTCAAACGTAAAAGAGTCTTTTCAATTTCCTCTTGCACTGTTCTCATCTGCGGCTGCCTTTGGAAACCCGAAAAATTAGTGCCATCATAGGAAATAATCGCTTTATACCGTATCATAAGAAAAATTATAGCATGACAATTATCTAAGAACAACACACAATCAGAAAAATTGTATGGGGACAGAGTTAGTTAAATCTTCTTTTTAATCAAAGCATTAATTTAGCTTAACTTGTTTACATACTTAACATAGCAACTGCTGTGGATATCACTGCCAATTATCATACTATCTGCCGCTAACTTACACCTGTGACTGCCTATTCTGTCCTACCTAGGATTCGCCGATTTTTTATGAGAAACAAAAAAGCAATCGTAATGACTATGCCCAAGCCAACTGCGATTGCTCTTATATTAACACATTCTACATCTCATCAAAAGCGTCCTTGACTTTATTAAAGAAACCTTTTTTCTTAGGATGAACAGGATTTATACCACTAGCCTTAGCAAAATCTTGTAGGGCCTCTTTTTGGGCATCATTAAGTTTTGTTGGAGTAACAACATTAACAGTAACGTGCTGATCTCCCTGTCCATTTCCACGCAAACGCGGAGCTCCTTTACCTTTGAGACGGAATGTCTTACCTGTCTGGGTACCTGCTGGAATAGCGAGTTCAACATTACCATGAACTGTTGGTACTTCAACAGTATCACCAAGTGCAGCCTGAACAAAATTAATGTCCATACTATAGTAAATGGTTGAACCATCACGTTCGAATTTATCACTCTTGAGGACATTGATAATGACAAAGAGGTCACCATAAGGGCCGCCATTAAAGCCAGCTTCCCCTTGTCCTGCCAACCGAATTTGCTGACCGGTTTCAACACCAGCAGGAATCTTGACAGAAACTTTATGGCTTTGCTTTTCATGACCCGTTCCATGACAAGTTGGACAAGGCTCTTTAATTTCTTGGCCCGTTCCATGACAAACATCACAGGTTACTTGACGACGCATCATACCAAGTGGCGTTTGGGTATCCATATTGATAACACCTGAACCATGGCATTTGCTACAAGTAACAGGACTAGTTCCTGGTTTAGCTCCAGAGCCATTACAAGTATGACAGCTTGCTTCACGATTATAGTGCACTTCTTTTTCTGTTCCAAAAACAGCTTCTTCAAATTGTAAATTAACACGATATTGAAGATCATCACCCTGACGGGGTGCATTAGGATTCCTAGAGGCTCCGCCGCCAAAGAAGCTTGAAAAGATATCTTCAAAACCACCAAAGCCCGAACTATCAAAGCCACTAAAACCACTACCATCACCAAAGCCACCATTAGCTCCAGCTGGACCGTACTGATCATAAGCAGCACGTTTTTGTTCATCGCCTAGTGTATCATAAGCCTCTTGAATTTCCTTATATTTTTCCTCCGCACCTGGTTCTTTATTAATATCTGGATGATATTTTTTAGACATCCTGCGATAGGCTTTTTTAATTTCGTCTTGTGAAGCGTCCTTTGAGACACCAAGACGATCATAATATTCTTGATTGTTCATATAAGATATTAAGCCGTTAAGCGACTCAAAGAAAAATAGGAAATCCAACGAAGATACCAGAGTATCTAGGAGGTATTTCTCTTTTTCACAGAGTCGTAGGCGTATTCAGTTTCATTCAAAATGATTAGAATGCACCAACCTAACGCCTGTGTTCAGTTACAAACACTTTTCCTTTCCGCTATTTTTATTTCTAGGAATTGAAGATCGGGTTCAGTTCCTTTCTTTGAAACTTAGAAGGTTGTAATATTTTGAGGACTTGTGCTGAACAACTCAGCAATTCCTTTTTACATCAGCCATATTCCAAAAACAGAGGCTGGTTTGCAACCTCTGAATTTAATTTGGGCTTATAGTCATGACGTGAGATTTTCGAAATGATACTTTTCGAAAATCAGGCTAGTAAGACGTTTGGGACATTCGCCAAATAACAATTGCTGTAGAGAAAGACAATCACTTTAGTGATTAGTCATTCTTAACTACCTCACTCTCCTGATTTTCAAGCTCGGGATAAAATAGTCTACTGGACTATTTTATTTCTCCGTAAACTCTCCATCTACAACATCGTCGCCACCCTTATCTGATGAATCAGAATCAGATGATTGAGCTCCCTCTTGACCTGCTTGTGCTTGTTGGGCGGCAGCAGCTTGTTCATAAAGTTTCATGGCAAGAGCTTGAGCTTTTTCATTAAGTGCTTCAAGTTTAGCCTTCATATCGTCAAGGTTACCTGATTCTTGGGCTTTCTGCAAGTCATCAAGAGCGGCCTGAGCGGCATCACGTTCAGTATCGAAACCTTTTCCTTCAGTCTCTTTGATAGTTTTTTCGGTTGTAAAGATAGCTTGATCAACCTCGTTCTTAAGATCAACTTCTTCTTTACGCTTAGCATCAGCTTCAGCATTTGCTTCAGCATCTTTCATCATTTTATCAATTTCTTCATCAGTAAGACCTGAGTTAGATTGAATGACGATTGTTTGTTCTTTTTGAGTTCCAAGGTCTTTAGCCTTAACAGATACGATACCGTTCTTATCAATATCGAATGTGACTTCAATTTGTGGCACACCACGAGGCGCAGCTGGAATATCTGTCAATTGGAAACGGCCAAGTGTTTTATTGTCCGCTGCCATTGGGCGTTCCCCTTGGAGAACATGGATATCAACGGCTGGTTGGTTATCTGCAGCTGTTGAGAAGACTTGTGATTTAGAAGTTGGGATTGTTGTATTGCGATCAATGAGTTTAGTAAAGACACCACCCATTGTTTCGATACCAAGTGACAACGGCGTTACGTCAAGAAGAACGACATCTTTGACATCACCAGTGATAACACCACCTTGAATGGCAGCCCCCATAGCAACAACTTCATCTGGATTCACTGATTTATTTGGTTCTTTGCCAGTTTCAGCTTTAACAGCATCTACAACAGCTGGAATACGTGTTGAACCGCCGACTAAGATAACTTCATCAATTTCTGACAATGACAAACCAGCATCTGAAAGGGCTTGACGAACAGGAGTTTTAGTACGTTCAACTAGATCGCGTGTTAAATCATCAAACTTAGCACGAGAAAGGCTCGTTTCTAAATGAAGGGGTCCTGCTTCACCAGCGGTAATGAAAGGTAAACTGATTTGTGTTGATGTTACACCTGAAAGATCTTTCTTAGCTTTTTCAGCAGCATCTTTCAAGCGTTGAAGAGCCATCTTATCAGTTGATAAATCAATACCATTTTCTTTCTTGAATTCTTCAACCAACCAATCAATGACTTTTTGGTCAAAGTTATCACCACCAAGTTTATTATCTCCAGCAGTTGCCAAAACGTCAAAGACACCGTCACCTAATTCAAGGATTGATACGTCAAAAGTACCGCCACCAAGGTCGAAGACTAAAATTTTCTCATCCTTATCTGTTTTGTCAAGGCCATAAGCAAGTGCTGCAGCTGTTGGTTCGTTAACAATACGTTCTACTTCAAGACCAGCGATTTTACCAGCATCTTTAGTTGCTTGACGTTGTGCATCGTTAAAGTAAGCAGGAACTGTAATAACGGCTTTTTCGACTTTTTCACCAAGGTAATCTTCCGCATAACCTTTCAAATATTGCAGAATCATAGCTGAGATTTCTTGTGGCGTATACTCTTTGCCATTAGCTGAAACTTTTTCAGAAGTCCCCATCTTAGATTTGATGGAAAGAATTGTTTCTGGATTAGTCACTGCTTGACGTTTAGCAGCATCACCAACGATGATTTCACCATTTTTAAATGAAACTACAGAAGGAGTTGTACGGTTTCCTTCGGGATTAGCGATAATTTTGCTTTCAGTTCCTTCAAGAACTGCAACTGCTGAGTTTGTTGTACCTAAATCAATACCAATAATTTTAGACATAATAATGATACCAAGAACGCCGAAAATGCAACTGAAAATTAGGAAACCAACGACGCATTCAATGAGTGCTAGGCGGTTTATCTATTTTCCGAAGTATTAGTTCGGGTTCAAATCCTTTCTTAATTCCTCTTTAAATATTTTTCTTTTTTGCTATTTCCCTTAGTGGTGGGGATATGAGCAACTCCCTTCGGGATTTCATCACTTATTTTTGAGACTGAAGTCCCAAAAAATCCCCTTGTTCCAGTAGCACAAACTACTGAAATTTTCACCACATCGGGAAATATCGCTGTAGTTTGCTTCACTGTAGGCAAAGCTGAGCTCATGTTTTTAACTTTTTTCATAGTTTACTGTCGTTTCGGACAAATTGTTTTAGTTATAGACAACTACCATTGCCGGTCTTAACAAACGTTCATGGAGCTGATACCCTTTTTGAAGGACTTGTGCAATACTATCTGCTGGATGGTCATCATCTGCATCAAGAGTCTGCACAGCCATATGCAAATTAGGATCAAAATTCTCAAGTTCAACCTCTTCCACACCTTCTTCTTTCAAAGCCTGAATGAGACTCTCCTGAACCATTTCCAATCCTTTCTTGACATCATCTGTCAAACCTTCAACAGCAAGAGCACGTTCAAGATTATCAAGTGAAGGCAAGATAGCTTTGGCTAAATCCTGAGAGCGATACCTCTGCAAACTTTGTCGCTCTTCATTAGCGCGACGCTGAATGTTTTGCATTTCAGCATGAGCACGCAAATATTTATTTTCAAAATCTTCAGCTCGCTCAAGTGCTTCTTGCAACTCCTTGTTTTCAGAAGTTTCTTCAGCGACTTCTTCTACGGACTCTTCAGTTGTAGGCTCAGTTGCTTCTACTTCTTCCTTGATCTCTTCTTTTTTATCTTTTTTCGACAAGGCTTTACCTTCTTTCTTTATATTTTAAGATACAAATCATCCCTAATGAACCTCGTAATGATTGCTATTGAGATAACGATAGAAATCGCCTAGTTTTACAGCTAAAACACGACTAATAACATTAATCAAGCTTATTGTTCTTTGATAATCCAAATCTACTGGACCAATTACGGTCAAAATTCCAAACCCTCTATAAGGAATAAGAAATTTCTGACTGATAACGGTTAAATCTGCTAAACTCTTTTCTTTACTATCAGCAACTTGAACTCGATGAAGTTCATCTTCAGGTAGGCTTTGACGAATTTCAAGAGCTACTAATTGTAGATTTTCCAAGAATTGATAAGTGTCAAGTCCAGCAAATTCCAAAGTTTTAATTTTACCAGAGATAAAAACTTCTTCTTGAAAAATAGGATTAAAAATGTGATCAAATAGATCTAAAACATTGTCCGTTCGTGGAAAATATTTCTGAATAATCTGCGGCAGCTCCGTTCGTAAACGATAATGAATATCTAGAACCGTTTGATTTAAAAAACGTTCCCGAGCTATTTTAGCCACTGTCATTAAATCGCTGTCCAAAAAATTTTTGGGAATGGCAAATTGCACCGTTACAGGACTGGCTTCATCTAGAGTCAAAACAGCTAAAGCATCATGATTGCTAAGCTTAACAATATCAAAAGTAGTCAAACGTTGCTTTTTAGGCTCCACATCCAAAATCAGTGCTGTATAGCCAGTCAGATTCGCCAAAACATCACTGGCTCTTTGTAGAAGATCCCCTAAACGAAAAGCTTCAAAATCAAATGCCTTAATGACTTGATAAACATCCTGTTCGTCCAAACTGTCTGGATTCAAAGAATGTTCAACAAAATAACGAAAGCCTTCTTGACTGGGCAAACGACCGCTGGAGGTGTGCGCCTTCTCTAAAAGTCCTAATTTTTCTAAAGCTGCCATATCATTTCTGATGGTAGCACTGCTTGATGCAATTGAATTCTGGAGTGTTTTAGACCCAATGGGCTCATGTGTCTTGGTAAAAAGCTCAACAATCAAATTGAGAATATCCTTTTGACGCTGGGTAATCACCTAAGTCCACCTCCCATCTTTAATCAATAGAGTTAGCACTCTTAACAGACGACTGCTAACTTCATAATTCCATTATACTCCATTCCTAATTTCTGTCAAGAGAAAAATACAAAAAATTAGCACTCTTTCTACTTGAGTGCTAAAAATCCGACTTAAGACTTAGTTTTATTGCTGTTACGTTTCCAAATTAGCTAAATCTGCCTGTAAACGGTTGCTTCCACTAGTCTCAATAACGATATCCATATCACTGGCAGTGGACAATTTGACCATGGAGTAGGTCTGACCATTCGGCAGAGCAAATTCCAAGCTGCTTTTGTCAGCTACGAGATAAATATTAAGTTCCTTTTGCCCATTCCAGTGGCTATCAACAACATATGAGCATTCATAATTCACTTTTTGGCTGCCAATTATTTTAGAACTGGTTCTTTTTACCTCATAGTAACCATTATCAGTATTGTAGTCAAGAGACACTTGGGCATCTGCTTGTTTGAAAATTAAACGAATATGTCCGTTTAGGGTTGCAGCATTAGCTTGAAATTTCAAAGATAGTTCCTGTGAATGCCATCTTGATACCGATAATAAAGTTTTATGATAGCCATCATCAGCAAGTTTTGCCGTATCAGCGTTGCTTTGGTAGCTAACAGTGTTTGTCCTAGAGTTGTTATTTTTAAGGTAAGACTCCAAAACATATTTATCATCTCTTTTAACCATTGTAATATCTCTAGCTGAACTAACGGAACCTAAATGTTTGGATTCTTGGCCTTGATCATCAAGAATCTGCCCTTGCAGGTAATCCCAATTCCCCATCCAAGCGATACTCTTAACGACGCGATCGCTTTCTTGATAAAAGTTGGCACCATAATAGTCTGAGCCTTGATCCAAACGTTCTGCATTTTGCTCTGGCACAAAATTTCCTTGAGTATCTAAATGACCAACCATATAATAAGTTCCTGTCGTCGAACCATATTGGTAACCATTTGCACCAAAAAAGAGAACATGTTTCGTCGTATTCGTGGCAGAATCATAAAAAGTTTTTAAATTTGGGCATTCCACAAGACCTAAGTCTTTTCCCCCTAAGGTATATTGATTGAGGACAGTCGCTCCTTGATAAGCCCAATTTTTCCCATCTGAACTAGCATAGATCCCAATTTTATCACCCTCAGCTAGGTACATCATTAACCTTTTGGAATTAGAATCATACCAAATGTAAGGATCTCGCGCATTTTGCTCTTTTGTTTGTGAAGTCATAACTGGCTTACCATTATTGTAAGGCTGGTAGCTACTGCCATTATCTAACGAATAAGCGACATATTGATGTTGTCCTGTATCAGTATAGCTGGTAAAGTAGGCTACAATCGCACTGGTAGGTAAATCTTTGAAAAATTGATTACTATTTTGAAAAATTGACCCTGTTGCTACTGCTGACCAACCATTAACAAATTTAGGAATAGCTACTCCTAAATTTTCAAAATGCTCCCAATCTTTAGTTCTCACATGGTACCATTCTGTTCCATCATTTGCCAATTTATAGTTACTATTTAACAAATAATACATATGGTAGTAACCATCACTCCCCTTAAAAATCGTCTGAATATCATTCATAAATCCTTTAGGTGTATTATAATGATTGGTTTGCTGATACTCAGCACTTTCGCTGCTTCCAGCGTAAATTTTAAGGGAGCCAAGAAAAGCAATTAAACCGATTAATAAACAAACTAATTTTTTCTTTAGCATAAGACACCTCTATCTATTGTTAGCCAAAAACAAACCTCTAGACGCGTCAAAATCTAGAGGTTTACTTTAATCAATCCTTGCGTTTTTTGAAATAGCCAGCTATTTCTACAAGAAATGAGCCAATCATTGCCAACACTCCTAATTGACTTAAATCTGTCTTATGATCACCAGTATCTGGCAGCGTTGCTTTAGATGAAGAACTCATTACTGAAGGTTCTGTTTGTTGAACACTATTGACATCTGCTGTCTTATTTGCAGCATATTTTCGTGAAATAGATGAAACCTTAACTTCTTGTTCTAAATTTAATGGATAAGAAATAGCAACATTGTCTTGCTTTTCTTTACTCTTAAGGTTTGTTTGATTTTCTGCTTGATAGACTAAGCCGTATTCACTAAAGTGTTCTGCTGTAAAGCGAACATAACTTTGCTTCTTACCATTGCTATCTGTCAAACTCACAATCGTAAATGGAAGGCTTTCTTCTTTGTCCGTATTTGGTAAATACACCACTTTATCTACCACTTTTCCAGCATCAATTGGCAATAAGACTGTCGCTGGTTTCGTAATAGCAACAACTTTCTCATTTTTATCAATAGGTGTAATATTGAAGAGATCATAGTCTTTTGCATTTAGAACAGCTGGTGTATGAGCATCATTCGTTTCGATATGGCTGACCTTTACTCTAACGATAGAAGCTAGCTCCCCTTTTTGAAGAATGACACGGACGCCAGTTGCAGGGTCAATCAATTCCCTTTCTTGAGCCAATGCTTCTGGTGCATCTGGTTGCGGTGTCGGATCAGAATCTGGTTTGGGAGTAGTCACATGATCTGTTACAAAGAAGTTTTGGAATTCAACAGCTCCGTCCCACAAACCGAGACCTACATAAGCATCATTAAAGTATGAGTCCACCTGATCAAAGTTATGACTCATCACTTCTTGACCATCTACTGATATAATTATACTATTTTTTGTTTTTGTGACTTTAATATGGTGGTATTGATCATCATTGATTCGTTTACCCATATTAGCTTCTGCAATAGTATCACCAGCAAAACGGTAAAGCCGAACGGTCTCACTGTCACCAAATTGTACAGAATATGCTTGACCCGGATCAATATTGCCAGAAGCAACAAAAAGATTAATTAAACCACGTTGATATTTGAGATCAATATCGTAATCATATTCTTTGAAACCCGGTTTTTGAGAAGCCATATAGTAATCATTCGAACTTGTATTACTATCATAGAGCGTTTCATCATCAACATACCACTTACCAGTAACAGACTGCAAACCTTTGAGGTTAGTCTTGAAATTATTTAAGGTGATACTGATTGTAAAGGTTTTACTGAGACTTGGGTTTTCTTTAGAAATTGCTGTAATGGTAAGCTTTCCTTTTTTCACAGCGGTCAAATGAAGAACATTACTTTTTGACTTGTCCTAACAAGACTTGGATCACTGATCGTCCATTCCACATCTTGTTTAACACTTGCTGGCGCCAGATAGACTTGCAGATCCTGAGTTTGACCAACTTGAAGAGCTAGCTCTCTCGCAGTTGCTGTGTTCATAGCCACCGGTTTTGTCGTATCTTTCTTATCTGTCCAAATCGTTTTCATTTGATAAACAGAGATATCTGCTTGAGCTTTGCCGCCTTCTACAATAATATTGGCTCCTACAGCTTCTGGATTAGGAAAAATTTGATTAGCACCAGCCACTGTATTATTTTTGGAAAAGACTTCAATACTGGCACGATCAACATAAATATGCAAATCAATGGAGCCATCTGCATTTTTAGTCACATGCTGACTATTAACTTTTGCAAAAGCAGCAGATAAAATGGTACCCGACTGACTACGGTCAATAGACAAGGTTTCTGTCTGCAAGTCGTAAATCACTTTCGTTGCTTGACCATTGCCAACACGAAGATTGAAGCCTACTTTTGTGGTCTTCTCATCTGGTCGGAAATGAGAAACAATTTCATAACTGTCTCCTTTGAAGTCCTTCAAAAGAGTATTATTAGCGTCTACTGTCACATCTTTGAAATGCAAGGCAGTATTCACATCACGAAGACTATCATAGGCCTTAACAGGCGTTTGCGTCAAGATGTACTGACCGTTTTCATTGATAAGGCCAAGATCAAGGTTTAAATTAAACGTACCGTTAAAGTCCTGTCCAACTGTATCTGCTACAAGATTACAATAATCTTCCCAGGTGTTCATCCAGTTGACTTCTGTTAATTTGGGAATGGTTGGTCGGGTTTCTGTACCAAAATCGTGTACATAGTAGGTCATGGCGGCATAAGAATCTTTACCGAAGTTCATGACCTGATCCTTATCTTTATAAGCATCATCTGCTATAAAGGTCCATTTACCATCTACTTGTTTGAAATCACCAACCTTGTAAAAACGACCGCCGCGAGACAACACCCATTTAAGCACACCATCATTAGCAACAATTGGATACATATCTGGACATTCTGTATGAAGATCAGGATAAGTAGACTCCACTTTCCAATCTTTCAAATTGTTAGAAGAATAAATGCGAAGCGGACCCCCTGCTAGTACCATGAACCATTGGTTATTCCAGTGAAAAACTTTTGGATCACGAAAATCCTGATTTTGCAATGGGTCATTTGACCAATCGGCTACAATCCTGTCATATTTCTGCCAAGTCTTGCCTTCATCTTCACTATAGGCAAGTTCCATGCGCTGTCCATTTCCATTAGCTGTGATAATCGCAACTAAACCACCCTTAGCCGTCTTAAATAAACCTGAACTGTTATGTTCGTCAACCACTACACAGCCCGAGAACATGTAACCGTTTGAATCTGGGTAAAAAGCAATTGGCTCTTCTTTCCAGTGAATCAAATCCGTACTAGTCGCGTGCGCCCAGTGCATAGGGCCCCATTTCGTATCATCGTAAAATTGATGGAAGAGATGATAAACACCATTGTAATAAACCAAGCCATTAGGATCATTAGCCCAGCCGTCTTTTACAGAATAGTGATATTGGTCGCGGTAAAGTTCATTATAATAGACTTCGTCATTTTGCCGACGGTGGACATTAATACGATAAGTCAAGGTTACTGTACGACCAAATGAATCAATAACTGTACTTTTAACAGTGAAATAATTAGCTCCTACATTAACTGGAAGATGAGAAGGATCTGTGTAAACACGACCAGTTTTATCTTCTACTGTGACAGTAGCTGCAGGATTATGTTTAGCAATATCCAAGCTCACTTGAGAAGCATCATTGCTAACATATTGAATATGAAGGGGTTCCTCAGAGAAGAATTGACCTTGTTTTTCGACATTCCCTCTATCAGACCTTACTGTAATATTATCAATCAACGGAGCTGTTGTATCATCCAATAGGGCAAATTTTGTATTTTGGAAAACCATATCGCCATTCCAATTCAAAAGACCAAAGTGTCCCTCAGGAATGACAGTGTTTTGTCCTTTATCAGCTTTTTGAAGGACATAATCACCTGTGCTAGCCATCAAAACATCATTGACATAATAAGAAATCCAGTTATTAACCGCCACAACCTTAAGAGTATAGCGGTTATCAGCTGTCGGTACCACATCACGTTCATCAATTAATTGGATATCTTTATTGTCAACCCAACGCCAAAATTTAGCCTTGTGTCCGCCTATATCCACATTGACCGCATACATATTTTTGTTATTGCTATCGTTGTTACTTCTAAAAACAAGAGCTGCTGCACCGCTGTTTTGTTTAAAAGTAACATCTGTTGCATAGACAAAATTCTTACCACTTGACTGAGAATACAAGAAAGAATCACCTTTACCAATGGCATTAGAATGAATACCATCTTCTCGTACTTCCCAAGTCCCATTCGTATCATGTGACATATCTTCTAAATTGGTCACAGGGTTGATCTCTTCTTTCTTAGGAGCTGCTGCTTGTTGAACACCCGCCTTTGCTTGAGGTTCAGAGTCAGCAGGAGTGAGAGTTTGTTGAGGTTCTGTCGTGTCAGTCACTTGATAAGGACTGCTCGCACCATCAGAGGAACTGATGGGTTCATTATCAGTAGGCTCTGTAGTTTGATCTGCTACCGCCGGAGTTGTCAGTTGTTTTGAAGCAGTTTCCTCAGATTGAGTCGTTTCTGTAACTGCGGTTTCTTGAGATGACGTCTGGCTGCTGTCTTCTGTTCTTACTTCTGTAACAGCAGTATCAGCAGCAGTTGTTTGACTTATTTCTTCAGCTGCCACCGGTAAAGCAGTTGCCAAACCTAACACAAAAAAGACGGCACAGCCAAAAATCCAGCTTTTACCACTTTTACGCATGAACCAATTTTTACAAACTGTTTCTTCTTCCATTTCCTTGCTCTCCTTTTCAAATTTATGAAACTGACAAACTCTAATTAAACAGACAGCCATAAAAATTGGCTGCTCGAAAATTTTTAATACCTCATTTCTTTCCTATTTAGGTCGGTCAGTATTTAAGTTTCAAAAATTTATTTAAAATGTTGTAAGCGCTATCTTATCCTCAGTATACCAAATCGCTATCTATCTTCCATCTAGCAATTGTCATTTCCTTAATATGACAGATGTCATTAATGCTCAATAAAAATCAAAAAAATAGATTAGGCAAGGCGGCAAAGTTAATAGGTGCTAAGTGTCTCATTAATTAATGGTAGCCGCTAGTGACAAGTCTGACTGTCTCATTAAATCTTATTATTGACTGCTCAAACACATATCACAACCACCTATAAAACAATATTGGAGAGCAGAGAAAACTCAAAGATCTGGAAAACCTTTTGCTTTGAAGTGGGAAACGGAGACAGCGAAGCTGTTAGTATCAAGACAACAATCGTTTTGATTGTTGAAGAATATAGCTTGAAAACAATTAAAAAAAGCATTCTAAACGATGCTGTTTCATCAGTCAGATATCTTTATCCAAAACTAATAAACTCAACCATTTTTTAGAATACCTATTTATCATAATCTGTTAAATTATTTTCCTCTATAACAGCTATTAACTTGTCTGCATAGTTAGGATCACTATTAAAACCAGCTGCTTGTAAGGCTCTTGCAACTGTTTTATAACCACTAGAAGTCATCATCGTTGTATACAGTGCCTTATCCCAAATTTTATTTCCATGTAGAATAGCCATGTAATCATAAAGGGATTCTTTCCAAGATTCATAAACAAGGTAGCGATTTGTCACTTCCTGCCAACGCCCATTCTTGTACTCATGGCTTTTTAAGCGAACAGCTCCTTGACCTGGACTTGCTTCAATGCTAAAAAGATTGTGATATTTACTAGCTAGCAAAGTACTGCCAAAATGACTATCCAGCGCTGCTTGTCCAATAATAATAGAACTCCTCACGCCATAGATTTTTGATAACTTTTGAGCTGTTGGAGCAATTTCTTTGACAAACTCTTTATGACTATAAGGACTTGGCATTTTTTTGTTAGCATCGGCCAATCCTCCACTCGCCAAAATCGGGAGCAAAATCACCAGCAAAAGAAGTAAAACAATTACAACAAAAGACTTAAATTTGAGTCTTGCTCTCATGAGCTACTTCTCCTTTAATTTTTTTAAATATTCTTCTAAGGTTAAATCATGTTTGGTCATATACTTAGCAGATTTAACACCAACATAGCGATAGTGCCAGTCCTCATAATCAATACCCGTAGCATCCTTTTTACCTTCAGGAAAACGAAGGACAAAACCATATTTAGGCGCAATGGCAGCAACCTTGGCAACGACATTAGCGTCACTTTGATTAAGACTGTCAACTGTACTCATATCAATAGCCAGTCCCGTTTGGTGTTCACTAGAACCCGGCGGCTGAGAATAGGTTTGAACCTGTTTTTGCGCCTCCTCTTGGCTAAGGCTGGGATTGTTGGCTTTTTCTTGAGCTATATAATTATTATAGAGTTCTTCTTGATAGGCAACACTACGATAGCCTGATATCAAATGTTCACTGGAGTCAATTTCTTGCGCAGCTGCTAAAAATTTCCTTGTATTTTCTGCAATGCGAGAATCCACCTTAACACCATCAATATCAGTTACATCAGGGTTCATTTCAGCAGTGATATGATCACGATTAACCAAAACTAACTCCCAATCATTTGCTGAAACATTTGGTAAGCCTGCTGTTTGTTTGCTCTTTTTTGTCTCAGCAGCTTGCTGCGTTTTGTTCCCTACCGTATTTTCTTGTGCCCCTTGTTTACCTTTATGTAAAAAAAGATAAATGCCCAAAATGAAAATAAAGATAATACCTATTTGCAGCACAATTGTTAATAAACTAGAATTTCTCTTCATAAATATCTTCCAAAATTTTTCTTCCTTGATGACGATAAGACATATCTGCAATCGTTTCAATAGAAAACGTATTATCTTTATAGGAAACAACAGAAACACTGCCATTATCAATAGCCGCTTTTTCCTGCTTATGATCTATCAGCCACATAAAAGTACCAATAGTCATTCCATGGCTGACTATAATAGCATTTCCGCCTCCAGATTGTTCAACTGTTTGAGCCATAGCTTCAAAACCATCATAAATACGTTTGCTAAGAATCTGCCAAGGTTCAGCCCAATTAGCTGTGTCCACTTCAACGATACTAGCTGCTAATTCAGGGTAAGTCACTTCTTCAAAGGATTTGCCAGTATTAAAAGCTGCTGTTCGAGGCAAGACACCTTGGAAAAGATCCCCATCATATCCTCCATCGAGACTCCCAAAGCACCATTCTCGAATCCGTTTATCTCGTACATAAGGCAAATTCTCATTATTCGTTTCACGAAGGATAATCTCCATTGTTTGCATGGTTCTGCCGCTGTCACTGGAAAAAGCGGCTTTAAAAGGGATACGGGCTTCCCTTAAACCAATTCCCAATTCCCGTATCCCTTCTTCACCCGCTTGTGTAAGAGGAGTATCACTCCAACCTTGAGCACGGCCAATTGTATTAAACATTGTCTTTCCGTGTCTAGCTATATAGAGTCTTGTTTCTGCCATTTTTCTCTCCCAATCTAGCCTATATTATAACATTAAAAGAAAACACTTGCAAAAGACTTGCAAGTGCTCTACTTAATTTTTAAAGCTATGAATAGGTGCCGGAATCTGTCCGCCACGCGCAATAAAGTCTGCAGATGATTTTTTATTAACCGGCATGACAGGAGCATAACCGAGTAAACCGCCAAATTCAATCATATCCCCCTCTTTACCTTTAGGAATAATACGAACAGCTGTTGTTTTTTGATTGATAACACCGATAGCCGCTTCGTCTGCAATCATGGCTGCAATCGTCGTATCTGGTGTATTTGCCGGGATGGCAATCATGTCAAGACCAACCGAGCAGATAGCTGTCATGGCTTCTAATTTTTCCAGATTAAGAGCCCCCTCCTGCACAGCAGCAATCATCCCCTCATCTTCGGAAACCGGAATAAAAGCACCCGAGAGACCACCGACTTGATTACAAGCCATAACACCGCCTTTTTTGACCTGATCATTGAGGAGTGCCAAGGCCGCTGTTGTCCCATGAGTTCCGATGGTTTCCAGCCCCATTTCTTCAAGAACACGAGCTACAGAATCTCCGACAGCCGGTGTCGGTGCAAGAGATAAATCCACAATACCAAATTTGACACCAAGACGTTCACTAGCCAAGCTACCGACTAACTGACCAATACGGGTAATTTTAAAAGCCGTTTTCTTAACAGTCTCAGCCACCACATCAAAACTTTGACCGCGAACCTTTTCTAAGGCACGCTTGACAACACCCGGTCCAGAAACACCAACATTGATGACAACATCTGCTTCCCCAACACCATGAAAGGCTCCTGCCATAAAAGGATTATCTTCTACTGCATTGGCAAAAACAACTAATTTTGCCGGTCCCATTTCTGAAGCCGCTGAGGTCTCCTTAATAATGCGTCCCATATCGCGGACAGCTGTCATGTTGATTCCCGACTTGGTTGAACCAATATTAACAGATGAACAGACAAAGTCCGTTTCAGCAAGAGCTTTTGGGATCGAATTAATAAGAATTTCATCCCCTTTTTGATAGCCTTTTTGTACTAAAGCAGAAAAACCACCGATAAAATTCACTCCAATCTCTTTTGCCGCACGGTCAAGCGCCTTAGCTAAGGGCACATAATCCGTCGCATCTGTTGCTGCACCAATAATTGAAATCGGTGTAACCGATACACGCTTATTAACAATTGGAATACCGAGTTCTGCTGAAATATCATCCCCCACTTGAACCAACTTGCCAGCTTTGGTTACAATTTTGTGATAAACCTTTTCAGCTGCTTTTTCAATATTCGAATCAATACAATCAAGAAGCGAAATTCCCATGGTAATTGTCCGAACATCAAAATTCTGCTCCTCAATCATTGCAATCGTTTCGGTAACCTGTTTAATATCCATCAGACTAGAACTCCTATTCTTACAAGTTATGCATAGCGTCAAAAATAGCTGAACTTTGAATGTTAATTTTGACATTCAAGGTCTCACCGAAAGCTTCAAACTCTTTCCTAAGCTGTGCAAAATCCTGACTTCCTTGAGAAGATACGACTGCCATCATCGTAAAATACTCATCTAAAACAGTCTGTGTAATATCATCAATGTTAAGACCTAACTCTGCAATTTTAGTTGACACACCTGCTACAATTCCAGTCCTATCTTTTCCAACCACTGTAATAATCGCCTTCATATTAGCCTCCAAATATCTTCTACGTTTTTTTATTTTAGCATAAAAAAGCTGAAAGTTCTATATTAAATACAATGATAATGTTCGGACTTTTCTCTATCTTTCTTTTAAGAAGCAAAATTTAATAAGACTGTCACCCTTTTCTTTCTGTTACCTTGCTTTCTAGAAAAATAGTCAAAAAAGAGGGAAAATCATCATGAAATTATGATATCAATTGTGTTGTTTTACCTAAAGTTGATTAGGTATTGACACGAAGCGACATTTATGAAATTAGATAAATATTTTCAATCAACCACTGCATAATAAAAAAGTCGAAGCACTTTTGTTCCAACTTTCTTACTTAAGCCTTATCGCTGGCTGTTATGAACTGGATAGGTTATTATTGAATCCCTGCATATACTTTCTATACAAACAATAGAGAAACAGCCATCTAAAAACATTATCAGCTAAGGTTGCTAACCAAACACCCGCTAAACCAAGATTTAAACTGACACCTAAATAATAACCTAACACAATCCGAATCAACCACATACCAACCGTCGTTGCATAGAAAGTCAATTTAGCTTTTCCTAGACCTTGCCAAACTGCTGTGAAAACCAGAGTTCCTGATGTTGCTGGCCCCCCTATAAAAGAATAAAACAACACAACTAAGCTCGCCTGAAGAGCTGCTTTATTTTCTGTAAAAAGATAGGTTAGCTGCCTACCTCCAAAAAAGATGCATGCTCCTACTAACAGCATAAATACGGTAGAAATAATATAAGATTCTCTAACGACTTCCTTAATGACCTTCTTTTTTCCTTGCCCTAAATTATGGGCCACTAAGATAACTGTTGCTGTGGCAACCCCCATTCCCGGCATATAATTAAACTGTGTCAGGGTCTCACCAATAGCATTTCCAGCTACCGCAGCTGTCCCAAATTTAACGATAATAGCAATAATAACAACATCACCTGCTCGCATCATTAAACGCTCACCAGCTGAAGGCAAAGCAATAGCTAGGAAGGCCTTGTCAATTTTAATTCTCATTGACCTCAAAATAGCTTTAATTGGTAATTGACAAGCTAAAACGAAGGTTCCAAGAAAACGTGAAAGGACTGTTGCTGCCGCAACTCCAACAATTCCCCAATGTCCAATATAAATAGCTGTAGTTGCTAAAATAACATTAACAATATTGGTTAGTAAACTGACATACATGGGCAAACGTGGTTTCCCTTGTGCTCTCAAAATAGCACCCAGCGTCGTTTGTAAGCCAAGACTGACAACTAAACCGCCAACAATAGCTAAATAAATTCCTCCTGCCTGTGTGACACTATCTGTTGTTCCTAAAAGATGAAGCATATTGCTACCAAAAACAAAAGATATAAACCCTAACACTACACTCAGCATTAATGTAATAGCAACAGACTCAGACTGATAAAACCTCACTCTGGCTTGGTTATCTTCACCTAAACTTTTAGCCACTAAACTGGATACTGCCGCCCCAAGTGCAATAAAAATAGCCTGATAAATCGTAATAATATTATTAGCAACCGAAACACCAGATACAGCAACTAAGCCAATCTGAGCCACTAAATAGTTATCAACAACTCCCATTAGCATTTGCAGTAAATTCTCTGCCATAGCTGGTAAAGCAAGTTGAACAATTTTCTTTCTTTGATTCATCTTGATTATGTATAAAGGTTTTTCATATGTCATTGAATTTTCAAGCAATAGAAAAAAAGCAGTCTTTGCTGTATTTTCAGCAAAGCAATTAAAACTTTATCTCCATCACACATTCAAGCATTAACCTTCTTTATCTTCCTTCCTATAAATGAGAGGATAGGACAGACTTCTATGATTGCTGTGTAACTATCCATAAAATAGTGTAAATCCAAATCCATAAGATTACCTATAAAAAATAAGTAAATCATAATAAAAAGCGATATTGATTTTATCGTCCTACCTTTCGCAAATTGGATTAGGCATTAATACAAACTGGGCTTCATGGGACTAGATAAACCCCAACAGTTTAGTGAACTAATACTAAAAACCAAGAAGCAAAAATCCCAATCAACTACTGCGTTAAACGAAAACCACTACACAATAAAAAGGTCGGAACACTTTTGTTCCAGCCTCCTGTTAAATTCCTAAATATGACTCTACTGCTTTTTGCATATCAGCTGTCGCGACAACCTTTCGATGACGAACTTCAGCAGTTTCAAGGCCATCAACTGCCCTTGGCACTGATACACCTGATAAACGACTCAGCTCACGTACAGCTGCAAAATCATCTTTTGGATCTTTACCTCCGACTGCAGAAACAACGACACGCGGAAATTTATAAGGGCTAGCTGTTGAAGCTATTACAGTTGGGCTTTGATCACCACTAGATTTCCTATAAGCATGGTAAACAGCCGAAGCAACTGCTGTATGCGGATCTTCAATATAACGCGAAGCGGTATAAACACGTTTAATCTCAGCGGCTGTCTCTTCTTCGGTCGCAAATCCCGCAGCAAATAAATCTAAAATAGCTTTATCAGCTTTTTCTAAAGTATACTCACCCTTTTCAATCAAAGCCTGCATGAGTTCTTTTGTTTTAACAGAATCATTTCCCAAAAGATGAAAAATAAGGCGTTCCAAATTAGATGAAACAAGAATGTCCATTGAGGGACTGGTTGTTACACGAAATTCTCTTTTCTTATCATAAGTCCCTGTTTTAAAGAAGTCAGTCAAAACATTATTTTCATTTGAAGCACAGATAAGTTTGCCAATTGGCACACCAATTTGACGTGCATAATAAGCAGCCAAAATATTTCCAAAATTTCCCGTTGGTACTGTAAAGTTAACCCTATCACCGTTTTTAATGTCACCTGACTTAAGCAACTGGGCATAAGCATAAACGTAGTAAACCACTTGTGGCACTAAACGTCCGACATTCATAGAGTTTGCCGATGAAAATTGGGCACCGTGCTCTAAAAGTTTTGCTCGCAGGTCACTATCGTTGAACATCTTTTTGACATTTGTCTGAGCATCATCAAAGTTTCCTTCAATAGCAACAACATGTGTATTATCTCCTACCTGTGTCGTCATTTGTAATTCTTGAATCTTACTGACACCACCATTAGGATAAAAGACAATAATTTCTGTTCCCGGAACATCCGCAAAGCCTGCCATAGCTGCCTTACCAGTATCTCCAGATGTCGCTGTTAAAATGACGATCTTGTTATTAATGCCTTGCTTTTTAGCTGACGTTGTTAAAAGATAAGGCAAAATCGAAAGCGCCATATCCTTAAAGGCAATAGTTGAACCATGAAAAAGTTCAAGATTATATTGGCCATTAAGTTTAACTAAAGGCGCAATGACCGGTGTATCAAACTTAGCATCATAGGCATTAGCAATACAATAATCCAATTCTGCTTCTGTAAAATCATCCAAAAAAGCTGATAAAACCAACTTGGCAACTTCTTGGTAGGAAGCCGTTTTAAGCTGGTCAAAATCCAAATCAACTTGTGGATAAGATGTCGGCGTAAAAAGACCGCCATCTCTTGCTAAGCCTTGCAAAATAGCCTGACTGGCGCTTACTTTATTATTTTCATCACGGGTTGATTGATACACTAATGTCATGATTCATCCTCTTTTTATAGATAGTTTTTTAAGCATTATACCATAATTATCAGACAATTTGCTCATATTTATTTAAAAAAGAAAATGAGTCAAAAATCGGTAATGGTAAATCGCAATGAAACTGCGATGTTGATTTTGTTGTCTCGCCTTTCGCAAATTGGATTAGGTATCAACATGATCGGACGTTCATGGGATTAGATTCCTGAACTATTGAAGGTTTAAGTCTAAAAACTAAGAGGCAAAAAGTTCAATCAATCGCTGCATCAAACTAATACCACCGCACAATAAAAAGGTCGGAACACTTTTGTCCCAACCTTCACAAAATATTAATGACCCCAACGAGCATCCACGCCAGCAATAGAAATCCAAATTGCTGCTAAGGTATCATAAAACAAAGCAGACATGCCATATCCTCCATTCCTCACATCTTATGTCACCACAATTATAACGCAGAAGCGAGCTCTTATAAACTGAATTCAGGCTCTTTTTTATCAATTTTTTAATGTTATTACTTCTAACATCTTTAGTAACTTAAAAGCACCTATAAATCTAAAATCAATTTCGTCGATCCAATCAGCACAAGACACTCAAAACAACGAAAAAAATCTCAACTTTCTTCTTTATCTCGCGCTTCGATTTAAGTCAAGACCTCCCCTCTAAAGACTATGGCTAGGGTTGTTTTTCACCCTTAGCAGGCTGCTTTGCAGATGTCTGAATGGCTTTTTTTATAGTTTCGACATAAAGTTTAGCACCTTCATCACTGCTGTCATTATAGTGAACACCATCAGATTCTGTCCAAATTTCAGGATGTGCCACAGCTGCTTGATACCAATCAGCTATCGTGACAAACTGATATTTCTTTGCTAAATCTAATTCGTAATCACGAACATCCGGAATACGTTCATCTTTAGTATTATAAGGAGTCACAATAATAAGTCGATGTCCATCCGGGAGATTATCAATGAATTGTTGAATATTATCTTTGTAACCTTCAACCGAATTAACTCCAACCGCTAAAACAACTGTTTTTGATAATGTACTATTATCAATATGATTTTTAAAAATATCATAGGCATTCCCAAAATTACGGCTAACTGCCGCATCTACCTGAGCTTCCGGCAGAAGTTCAGAAAAAGCAGTACTTGAGCGCAAAGCAACTGAGTCACCAATAACAGTGATATCACTAATAGCACTTGCGTCTCCAGCAGCCAGCGTATGTGTCCGATTCATATTATTATCAGCTTGGTTGAGCGCATCAACTAAAAGTCCTGTTTCAAAAGAGCCGACACTTGGTGCCGTAAAGGCAATACCTAAAGTCACAACGGTTAATAAACCAGCCAAACTGTAGAACCATTTTTTGTAATGCTCAATAGGAATAGTCAGCCCAAACAAAACAGCTTGCTTTCCTGCAATATAAGGTTCAACAACATAATAAGAAATCGTTGCAAAGGTAAGAGAGAAAAGAACCGTAAAAATGACAGCCAACCAGTTATTCATTAATTGCCCAAAGATAATATAAAAAGGCCAGTGAAAAAGGTAAACACCATAACTGATATCAGCTAAATAAGTAACAAAAGCAGGTTCTTGCAAATGTGGCGTTTGGTCATTTAAAACACGACTGGAATAAACCATTACAGCTGTGAATAGACTGGCTAAAGCAAAACCAAATAAATAAGTGATTATATTATTAAAGTCAAGAATAAATCCTAACAGAAATAGCAAGGCTGCACTGCCAACCATGAAAAAGACAACGCGTTTGGTCTGCCAGAGCTGCACATTTTTCTTAAAGCGTTTCGTTGTCTCACTAATTCCTGACATCGTTGCAAAAATGGCTCCTAAAAAGAAAGGAAAAATATGTGACAAAGTTGAAAAATAAATTGTCGAAAAATTATTAACAAAAAAGGCACGCGCAAACATAGTGAAGAAGCTCAGCAAAAATAAACCAACTGAAATCAAAAAGATAAGGCCGCGAAATTGCGTAGGATCCTTAACCTTTTTTGATAAGAACCAGACAAGAATCCCCCAAAAAAGGTAAAAATGCACTTCAATAGCTAGGCTCCAAGTATGAACAAAAAGGTGGGGGATGAATTGGCTTTCGTAACTGCTGCCAGTAAAAATTTCATAAAGGTTAGTTGTAAAACCTAGAACAGAAGCAATTTGGCGGCCAATATCTGCCACAAAATCCTTCCTAATCAAAAAAGTAAAAGGCAGAACGACCAAAACCATAATGACAACAGGCGGTACAATGCGATAGAAGCGCCGCCTTAGAAAGCCCAAAAGATCAATCATCTTATTTCTGGCAAATTCATCAATCAGTAGAGCTGTAATCAAATAACCCGAAAAGGTAAAGAAAACGTCTACTCCTATAAAGCCGCCCGGAAAAGCTCGTTGGAAAAAATGATAAAGCAGCACCAAAAGCAGCCCTGTAACTCTAACAAAAGAAAACCATTTTATTCTCATTTTTGATAAATCCCTTGCTTAAATGTCCCTTTATAAATTTTTTTGTCCTTAGCCGTTAATTTCCCATGACCATCTGCTTGTCCTTTTTTAAACTCGCCAACATAAGACCAGCCCATGCTGGACTTAAAGCAGCCATGACCGTTGAAAATACCATTAACAAAATGTCCCTCATAAACATCACCATTAGGATAAGTTAGTTTTCCTTGACCATTCATTCGATGATTGAGGACATAGCCTGTATAGTTAATCTTACCACCTTCATAAGTTAAGGTTGCTTTGCTACCAAATTTAAGGGTGAAAACAGATAAACCACATACAAGGATGACAATAACTGCTAACAGCTCTAATTTTTCTCTCGTTATCTGTATCTTTCTCATCATATTCCTTCAATTTTTCTTATCATATATGTCATTTTACTACAATTTGAAAATATAACAAGATGTACTATTTAATTTTTTTCAACCAAGTTTGACAGCCCTTTTCGACCAGATGATAAGTTTCTTCGAAGTCTCCGGTATAGTAAGGATCCGGTACGCCACCATCAATAAAAAGAAAGATTTTATCATCAAATTGTCCTTGAGATAACCTTTTGAGATCACAGACATTAGTCTCGTCCATTCCAATGATCCAATCAAAGTAAGCAAAATCAGCCAAACTAATTCGTTGAGATCTCTTAGAGGAATCATAAGCAATTTTATATTTTCTAAAAATCCCTTGCGTTCCGCGATGAATAGGATTTCCATGTTCCCAGCCTGACGTTGCCCGGCTGGCAATCTCTAGACTCGCATCGGATGCTTCCTCTCTCATCACAAATTCAGCCATAGGACTGCGGCAGATATTACCCAAACAAACAAAACAAATTTTCTTCATATTATTCCTTTAACTTTTCTTGTCAGAATGACTACTGTTATTCTGTGTAACGATAACCCAAATGTTCATAAGCTTTGGCAGTGGCTACACGTCCACTGCGAGTCCGTATGATAAATCCCTTTTGAATAAGATAGGGCTCATACATGTCTTCAACGGTCTCACGTTCCTCGGCAATATTAACTGACAGAGTCCCCAGACCAACAGGCCCGCCATGGTACATCTCAATCATCGTCTTAAGGATCTTCTGATCAACATAATCAAGGCCTTCATGATCAACATCAAGCATGGTCAAAGCTTTATCTGTTATTTTATCATCAATAAGACCATCCCCCATAATTTGGGCATAATCTCGAACACGTTTTAAGAGTCGGTTAGCAATACGCGGAGTCCCACGGGAACGCCGTGCTAATTCTAACGCAGCTTGATGGGTAATGGTCATCTCAAAAATATCCGCTGTTCGCTCAATAATTTCAGTTAAATCGATATCTGTATAATATTCCATATGACCTGTAATCCCAAAACGCGCCCGCAAAGGATTTGACAACATACCTGCCCGTGTTGTCGCCCCAATTAAAGTAAAAGGCGGCAAATCCAAATGCACGCTGCGAGAAGTTTCTCCCGCACCAATCATAATGTCAATATAAAAATCTTCCATGGCACTATAAAGAACTTCCTCAACAGCCATAGGCAGCCGATGAATTTCATCAATAAAAAGAACATCCCCAGGCTCTAAATCATTTAAAACAGCAACCAAATCACCAGCTTTTTCAATAGCTGGACCGCTGGTTTGCTTAAGATTAACCCCCAATTCATTGGCAATAACAAAAGCCATGGTGGTCTTACCAAGGCCGGGAGGACCAAATAAAAGGACATGATCCAAAGCCTCATCACGTTGTTTAGCTGCTTTGATGAAGATCTTCAGCTGGTCTTTAACCTTATCCTGACCAATATATTCCTGTAAATACTGCGGACGAAGTGTGCGTTCTGCAAATTCCTCATCACCCATAGGTTCGTTATCTAAAATTCTAGTCATAAGACTATTATAACAGAAACGAAGTAAGCAGAATAGCACAAATCTTTCTAGGTTATATATTCCAATAATAGGGTGGTCTCTAACAAACTTTATTTGAAGGGGTATTTTAATTTTAATTTACTCAGATTCATCACTTTCTCGTTGTGAATTAAATTTCGTTTTATGATATAATTATGGTGTATATAATTAAACTATCTGAACGGATTGAGGTGTTTTATGAGCCAAAAAACGCTAAACTTGAACGATGTAATCAACTATGTTTCTCAATTACCTTTTATAGATTTCAATAAAGTCGTATGTCAGTACGCTAATAGGCAAAAGATTGATATTAGTAATACTATGAACTTTGTTGTCGTTTCAAACTTTGAAGAACGCTTAGCGAATTTAGGTGCCAATAGTTCATGCCCTCAATGTGAATCAACCTAAATCAGCAAATTTGGTAAGCGAAATAATATTCAAGTCTTCAAGTGTAAGGACTGCTCTAAACGTTTCACTCGTTTTTCAGGAACGGTTTTAGAAAAACAAGATGGCACTGGGATATTTGGCTTAAAGTCCTTGAAACGACCCTAAGCGGTCACTCTATTGAAGATATGATAATGTCCTTATCAATGACTACTCTTGTGTGGGGATTGATATTAAGACAGTTTGGTTATGGCGTTTAAAGCTTATTATCGCTACTGCTAATATTCCAATGCCTATATTAAGTGGTATCATACAAGTTGATGAAACTTTCGTCCGTGAGAGTCAAAAAGGAAGTCGCCATCTTAAATCAATGGTTGCACAAACCGAAGAACGTAAATCTCGTTATGGTCGCCAATCCTCTAAGTTCGGAGTCATAGGTTCTGAGTTTGCAACAGTTGTAATTGCTATCGAAAATCGTGGCTTCTGGGTTTGTAAGGTTGCAAGTTTAGGAAAGCTATCTACCAATGTTTTCTACGAACTTTTCCATGACCATTTAGATAGTCCAGCTTTTCTATGTAGTGACGCTAATAATATCTATGAAGAATATTGTTGTGTAAACAACACACCTCACTTTATTAGACCATCTAACTTTCTTAAAATCATAGGAAATCATGGCTATATTATTCAAGCAACTGATGAATTTGAAAAGAAAGCTAATAAGAAGATATTAGAACACTTGTATTATGAAGGCATAACTGACAAGATTACTAATCGTGGCGAAATTCTCTTTGATAAATTCAATGATATTAAATATCAAAACGGCTTGTCATTATCTTGTGTCAATGAATTACATAATGACATCAAGCGTTTTATCAACCGTGATATGACGAATGTTTCTACTAAGTACCTACAAGATTATATTGGCTATTTCACTTATATCCGTAATTGGAGAGTCGAACACGGACACTCCCCAACTTCTAAAGCAGACGCTGAAGCCATCTTTACTGAAATTTTAAAGACAAAGAAAAACCTTACTTCAGTTGAAGTAAGGCAAAAAGAATTAATATTACCAAAACCAAGTTCTCGTTACATGGAAGTTTTGAAAGAGGAAACTGAGAAAGCCAGAACAGCTATTGATAACCCTTATTTCAAATTTAATGAAGAGGATAGTATTTTCTCATTTAACAAGCGTGAATACCTTCTTGACCTTCCTAAAAGCCGTCTCTTTGAGATAGCCAAGGATAGAAGCCAGTTGATTGCTGAGGAGGATTTAGAGGTGATGAAATCTAGTGGGTATGTGTTATAAAAATTGACTAAATAGCACTGTCCTAATAATTACTAATCTTAAATCTAGGTTCTCTTAGAAGTCTTTTGATTTATATTTTTCATAAATTCATCAATATAGTTATAATCCACTTTATCGTTATTATCTACTGGAAGGGGTATAACATCATTTTCCATTACTTCTTTTTTCCACTTGTCATTAAATTCGTATTCCTTCCCTTTTGTTTTTAATAGTGTAGCAAAAAACAAAGCACGATTCTTAGTGATTTCAAATTTCGGATATAAAACATTTACATCGTCAGATGCCCAAAATTTTTCTTCTTGAAAAAATGAAGCTCCAACTGAACCATTATAGCAGACTGTTATTGTGTTAGGGTCGTGTAAATGTTCTATATTTGCAATTTTAGCAGTAACACCATTATTGAATTTTGATGATCCAATATAATTTATGTCGCCTTCAATCATATTCTTTTTGGTTAATCTTTTTCCTTTTTTTACTTCGAATAATTCTGAAATTTTAAAGTCTTTCCACAAAGAGAGATCGATGGGTGCTGAGTATTTTTTTACTTTACCAAGTAGAGCTACACTAACCCTCGTACTATTCAAACATTCTTCCATGAACTTATCAATAAATTCCCAGTCAGGTTTACCACATTTTGAAGGTAACTTAATAACTTCGTTTATAATACGCGAAGGTATCATTCCATCCTTAAAATCAAAATTCTTAGTAAAAGTTGACTGTAAGACAGTCCTTAAAAATAAATTTTGATTCTTGTTGAGATGCCTTGTATCAATATAATACATCTTATTTCCTGTAATATATTCCTCTTCTTGATAAAAGAAATCTGCATTTTCAGCCCCAAATGATATTGTTCCTTTGGGATTTACTTGAAAATGATCCTCTTTTATTACTCTACCTTTTAATCCATTATCAAATTTTGTGCGTGTAATGTAGTTTATTGTTTTAGGCCCATTATTAGTAGCATAAATTACATCTTTTTGGTGATAGGGTATGGAATTATAAATCTTAAATAGTCCACCCTTTCCACCAATTTTGAAAAAAGACCAATTATTTGTGATCACAAATTACTCCTTATCTAATTTAATAACAATTTTATCCTGACTTTCTGAAATATCGCTTGAATACATCACATTCTCTGTTAGCATATTTTGAAATGCAATAATATCTTTTTTCTCTTTATAAAACTCATATTCCATAGCCGTCTTATTAAAATCAGACATCGTTACCTCAAAATATTCTTTAGGTTTAGGATAACTTAAGCCAACCATCTTATCTAAATCTGGATAAACCTCTATCATTTCATTTAAGTATAGGGAGTTATTTTCACCCTCTTTTATAATCCCAACCCATTCATCTTCTATTTGTTGCCATCTTTGCTTAGTGTCTTGTCTTCCCTGATTTTTAACTGTCTCTAGCCCATCATATCTTATCCAAAAAGTTTTAATTGGTTTTAGGTGGTGTGGTTTACCTGTTTCAAAAATAAATATTGAGGTTGAAACACCTTCTTTAAAAGTTTCTTCTGGAAGTTTAATAATATTGGTTATTGTATTATTTTTTAATATTTCTTTAGTTAAAGAAGGCTTTCCTTTTTCTAATTTATGGTCTGGGAGAATAAAGGCCGCTTGTATTCCTTTTGGCACATTAGACAAGACATTATTTACAATATCTAAACAACCATATTTAGTTTCAAACGGAGGGTTCATTAAGACTTTTGTAATGTGATTTTTTTTAAGAATCACCTCTTTCTCAATTGTAGCTTCCTCCTCTTCGCCATCTCCTTCAACAACCTTTTGAGTTACTTTGAAACTAATATCGTAAATCCATTTACAAGCTTCTGGTGTACGAGTATCTAACTGTTCAAAATTACTTTTACCATCTTTGTGAATTAGCATGTTGGCGCAAGCCAGTGCATAGATTTCCCTATCAAATTCAATTCCATACAACTGTTTCTGCTTAATATGTTTAATTTTTTTAGAATTACCACCTGATTCTTTTATCATATTACTCATTGATTTTGCTAGAAATCCACCAGAGCCACATGCTCCGTCAAAAACAACTGAATCTTTGTCAACATCAATCAGACGATACATTAGTGAGGTAATGTGTTCTGGTGTGAACACCTGTCCACTATCTGATTTTGCTTTATAGCGATTAAATTCGTTAAAGAAAATCCCCATGACATCTTCACCACTCCAATACTCAGAATTTATTGATTGAGAAATTTCATCTACGCAATCAATAAAGGTGTCAATAGCTCTTTGACTTCCTTTTGAATTCATTTTTATTTCACTATAAACCTCAGCAAGTATATGAACTTTTTGATTTTTGTTTTTATCTTCTTCAAGAGATTTGCTGATTGCATTGAGGATAGAAGTGTGCATGTAATCAAAATCCATTCCTTTTTGCAATATTATTACCGTACTTACTTTTTGAGCCACTAATGCACAGGCCGTAAAAATCATCCTATGATATAGATTTTTTATCCCAAATTGATTGTGTAACAATTCGTTAATCGTTTTGGTGAGTTTGTAAATTTTGTCCTTATCAATTTTATTCTCTTTAAAAACTTTTAGGTAATAATCTTTGTCTTGAAGTTCATCCGCCACCTTTATCTCAGATATGAAATTACCTTCATTTTTGTAAGCTATAATTTCTTTAGAATTATACAATATTCCGACGACATCTTTGTAGCCTTCCATGATTATTTTCATGTTTTTCTTGACTTCATCTTTGTGTTTTTTAGTTAGTTTCTCACTTGAATTTTTAACTTCTAGCACCAAAGCTGGCTGTGTTCTATCCTTAGGAAGATACCACCCATCTGGTTTATCGGCGACTCCTTTCCAAATATTAGGATTTCCGATTTTCTCATCTAATTTGTTAAAAGTCGTTAGCTGACCTGTTCCCATAACCACATTTTTAGTGCTTCTTTTAAATCCTAGAATTTCTTTTGCTAAATCTCTAACTTCATCTTCTGTTTTATGTTTAAGCATTCAAAAACACCTCCATTTTCAGTATTTTTGAATACACTGAAAAAAGGCAGTAGTACCTGTGCTGCGCTAATAGGTATAACATCGTTTTCTCCTTATCAAATGTTATTTTTAAGCATAAGTCGTAGAACTTTATGACCTTGCTCAGTAATCTTGTATTTTCCACGTTTATTTTGGTAAGGAACCACAAAATTTCCTTCTCGTAACTCTCGCATGATACGATTGGTTTTTAATTTAGACATGTGGTTCATATCAGCTATCTCCTGCTGAGATAGAGTAACGTACCAGTGACCTTTTACTTCAATTTGATGTTCCTTCAAAGATTTTAATACTTTAAAGGAATCATTAGCAAAAGATTCAAGAGTAAATTCCATAAAAATCCCCCTTTACAGTTATGATTATATCATAATTAAAGTGCAGCAAATCAAACTACATCAGAAAAATTTTCTGATTCTCAAAGTGAAAATAACAAAAATAAGCTATTTTACCTTATTTTCGGTAGAATAGCTTTTCTTACGCCTAAAACTACAAGGGGTTCAAAGATTTTGTGGATTACCACTTACTGATTGGAATATATAACTTTCTAGGAATCTGCATTTGCAGAAAAATAGTTTAGTTATGAGATAAGCACTAGCTAAAGAGCCCTAACGGCGGCGCGCCATCCTGCCATTCCTATCATCTAAGGAAACCGTTAAAAAAGTTCGGAATTCAGGTTTTGACAGCGCCCTTGTGAATTTTCTGAATTTTGATATAATAGAACGGTGGTAAAAAAGAATGATCAAGTTATCATTCTTTTTTATTATATTTTTAAAGTTGAATAAGTTTTTAAGAAAACTGCTATTCATACTTTTTAGAAGGGTTAGAAACTATAATGAGTAAAAAATTTCCTTTTAATCGCTCTGTTTTCTCAAATGCTAAGGGACATGATGTCAAACGTAAATCCTCCAAAGGTCTCGTAACAGGTATTGCCTTAGCAGGAGCTATTGTTTTACTTGGAGGCAGCCAAATTGCTTCTGCTGATAACGTTACTGTTTCAGAAAACAACACAACCACATCCTCAACTGCAGCTGACACAGACACTGCAAACTCTCAGACAGTTGACAGCACTGATAGTGACAACAGCCAAGTTACTTCTGAGACTGTCTCATCAGAAAATAGCACAGCAAGCAGTGAGGCTGCTTCTGAAAGCAATGAAGCTGAGACAAACAATGACGCAACAGCTTCTGAGTCAGCCGATCAAAGTGATGATGAACTTTCCGATGAAACAACAAGTAATGAAGCTCAAGTTAAGTCTCAATCAGTCAATGCTTTAGAATCAGCAAAATATGATAAAGATGATGATGATGAAGAGGAAGAAGAAGTCAACGAATACAAAGAAGATGACAAATCTGAAAAAGCAGATATTAAATTTGACAACACAGGCGTAAAAACAACTTCATCTGGTGTGAACATTGATGGAAAAAACATTACCATTACATCAGCAGGAACTTATACCCTTACAGGGTCTGCCAGCGGCTATAGCATATCAGTAGCAGATAAAGTGACTGATACAGTGAAGCTCAAACTCGATGCAGTGAATTTGACTGACTCCACTCTTTATTCATCAAGAGATTTAGATATTAAAGTCCTATCTGATAGCTCTATTTCGTCTTCTTTGAAGAATACAATCGAAACAGGAGGAGCACTCTACATTTCAAGTAAAAAGAAAAGCGGTTTGAAAGTCACAAGTACAGCTGGTCACGCTATCAAAGCAAACAGTTTAGAAGCTGATAAAGTAACCTTAGAGCTGTCTTCTACTGCTAAAGATGGGATTAATGCCACATCAAACGTCTCCATTAAAAAGTCAAATGTTACCATTTCGGCAGAAGATGATGGGATTCAAGCTGAAGATAATACCGATGTCAATTCAGGTGATATCCAGATCAAAGATTCTATTGTAAAAATCACCTCTACAAGTAAAGGAATTACAGCGAACGACGAGATAACCGTTAAAGGGTCAACTTTCATAACAATTACATCTGGCTCTGAAGGAATCGAAGGCCGCTATGTGAATTTGAAAAAAGGTCAAATAACGATCAATGCTGGTGATGATGCTATCAACGCGACTGAATGGACAACAAAAGACGATGCTGACCTATCGCATTTGAAAAACAGCAAGAAAGATATCGAAAATGAGGTTGCTATTGTTATTTCTGGTGCTAATATCAGCGGTATTGGCAAAGATGACGGTGTGGATTCAAATGGAAATCTCTATATTACCGATGGTAGTCTCAAAATTCAATCAATCACTGATTACAGCTCAGCCATTGATTATGATGGTACAGGGTTTGCTTCCGGAGGAACAACTTGGGCAATTGGCCATATGGGATTTGCTCAGGGCTTCTCAAAGGGAACCAAACAAGCTTATATTGCTGCGATTGTTTCAGGATTAGCCGGTGATACCATTACTATAACTGACTCAAAAGGACATGTCGTTGCAAAAACAAAGGCAGATGTAGACTTTGACCATGTTGTCTTTTCAAATAAAACCATCAAGGCAGGCAAAACCTACACGGTTACAACATCTGATGGTCATAAAGCAGTTATCAAAGCAACAAAAGACACAACTACTCATCCTTCAGGCAGGCATGTATCAAAAGATACTGTTCCGCTCCTTCCAAATGGCCACCATCCAGCCTTTCCTGGAAACGGAACCCCTCCAAATGATAAGAACTAATAAGTTAATTTAAATTCTCTAAAAACAAGATATACTAAAAGGTGTGTATTTATTAGAAATCACACCTTTTAGCATGCCATTAATAGATTTACTCAATCAAATGAGTCTGAGACAAAAAGATTTCTCAGCTAAGAAAAACAGAGATTCACGTGTGATTGTGATGTGAGTCTCTGTTTTAGTTAGTGACTTTAGTCCCAGACTCATTTAACTTTTGTTCATCCAGTCTTCCTATCTGAGCAAGATACCACAAGTTTAATGCAGCAGCTGATGCCGAAGACTTCGTTGATTTTATCTTGAGTCAAATGTGATATGTCTATTGAATTTGCTTCTCTTTTTATTACTGTGTCGTGTTAGCAAACACAAGAGTCAACACTATCTCAAAATCATCATCTGACATAAGGGCTGTCTATTATAAGCTCCACCAGTCAAGACCCATCAAAATACTTGTTAAAATTGAAAACATCCTGTTATTCTCCTTTCTTTTTTGATATCATTCATTATAAATGATCCTTCAAAAAAAGAACAGGACATTTATGTCCCGTTCTGAGAATCTTTTTGCCATTCTTTCTCCAAATTTTCTCTTAAATTAATGTTTTCTGTTAACTGGGCAAATAAGATAGCAGCATCATAGCTCTTTTTAGCTTTCGCATAATCTTTTTCAACAAATAAATGATGCTTCCATGTCAGAAGATTAACAATAGGCTTTTTTTGAAAATCATGAGTTCTAGCCATGATTTTATTGCTGACAGCAATAAGCTGCTTAACAAAATCATATTTTTTCAATTCTAAGAGGAGTCCAAAATTATTCAATAAAACATTATTTAAAACGAAAAGATCTTCCAATGGAAGGCAGTCTACCTGCTTAAGCAATGTCTCCAATAATTGATTATATTTTCTTGAATCAAAAATAGCTGAATCTAAACCACTAACAGTTAAGCAGGAAAAATAGAGATCAATCAGAATCAAATCATTGACCTGATAATTGGTTTTTCTTAAAATCTGATCAAAATAGTCATTTAAAATACCAACGCCAAAATCGATATTGTCACTAAAATGAATATCTAGTTTCGATTGTAAGCCATCAATAATCAATTGTTCTTCTTCAGGCAAATCATCATAAAACTGACTAAAAATCTCGTCAAAATAGGTTTCTTTTTCAGCTAATCTTTGTTGGTCACCATAGGTTGGCGTTCGTAATAATAAATATTTTAGTTCTTTATAACGACTGGGTAACTCGACATTTTCTCCGTCCGTTAAATAGCCAAGCGTTACTCCTAAACGTCCTGCGATATAAATAGCTTTATTAAGAGTTGGCATAGACTGTCCTGATTCAATTCTAGTCAGCTGCCGTGTTGACAACTGCGATTCATCAAGGCAGACAGCCTCTTTGGTCAGCCCCTTTTCTAACCTCAGGTTCTTAATTTTCTTCCCAAAATCTTTTAACATAAAACCTTTTCCTATAATCTCTGTCTAAACTTTTACTATTTTATCATAACTCTATAATATAGTAAATTTACTAGACTTCTATATATTTTTTCTGACATCTTTTGGGAACACATTCAGCGAGTTTCAAAAAGGAAGCATAAGACATAAGCGTAGTCTTGCAGCAAACGATTAATCTTTGTTTTCTTATTCTTTATACTTAGAACCTATACTTACAGAAATCATTTTAGTTATAAATAAGCGTTAGCTTATTAAAAGTGATTGCAAGGCCGCAATAAAATAACTTATGAATACAGGCTCTTAAAAACGACTGACTCGCAAAATTTCAGCCTAGTCTATTAGCCAGCAGTTATTTTGCGTGTGATATAAAATATGATAAACGGCTTATCGTAAATACTTGCTAGCTTCTTTAATCGATAAATTGGTCATCTGATTTTTATGCTTTTCAATAAAAGTTCTAACCCAATCTGGATTAGTCTTAGAGTAGTCTCGCAAGATCCAGCCAATAGCTTTATTGATGAAAAATTCGCTTTGATTGAGATTGTTAATGAGAATCTTCTCCAAAAGATTTGTCTTCATCTTATCTTTTCGTAAAAGCTGGTGGTCAATTGCCACGCGCCGCAGCCAAAAGTTATCATCAGAGGACCACTCTAACATAGTTGCATCAACGATACTACTGGGAAAGTTGATCTTACCAATGGTTCTGTCCAAACTGTCCGTTGTATCCCACCAAGACTTGGTTACAACCAGCTGTTTGAGACGAGGCAGATCTGCTTCCGTTAAAAAGATCTGCATAGCCCGTAAATAATCACAAGCAGCGTACTGAAATTCCCGCTCAGGCAGTTCCCACAACTCTTCCACAAAAACCCAATCAACTGCCTTAGACGCCTTAGATTCTTTAATAAAGTCCTTCTCCAACTGACGGCGAAGCGGAGTAGAAAGACCTAGAAAAGGAAACTGGTTACGCATATAGGCTGCCATAGCATGCGCCCGCTCTTTGTCTGCATGATCATAAAAAGTTTGAATAAGTGTTTTCTTGTCCATAGCTTGATTATAGCATAAAAGGCAGCCCATCGGCCGCCTTGTTTTGTATTTAGTCTCCCAATCCAATCCGATCAAAGATTTCATCCACACGCTTGGTGTAGTAGACTGGATTAAAGATTTCATCGATTTCTTCTTGGCTCAAGCGAGACGTGATCTCTGGATCTGCTTCCAGCAACGGTTTGAAGTCCACTTGGTTGTCCCAAGACTGCGCAGTCTTAGGCTGAACAAGGTCGTAGGCCTGCTCGCGGGTCATGCCTTTTTCAATTAAGGTCAGCATAGCACGCTGGCTGAAAATGAGACCAAAGGTAGAGCCCATGTTGCGCTTCATATTTTCTGGGAAGACGGTCAAGTTTTTCACGATATTGCCAAAGCGATTGAGCATGTAGTCAATGAGAATGGTCGTATCAGGCGCGATAATGCGCTCAGCTGATGAGTGGGAAATATCGCGTTCGTGCCAGAGGGACACATTTTCATAGGCCGTCACCATGTGTCCGCGAATCACACGCGCAAGCCCCGTCATATTTTCAGAGCCGATAGGGTTGCGTTTATGGGGCATAGCAGAGCTGCCTTTTTGCCCCTTGGCAAAGAACTCTTCTACTTCACGCTGTTCGGATTTTTGCAGACCACGGATTTCAGTCGCCATGCGCTCGATTGATGTGGCAATGCTTGCCAGTACTGCAAAATACTCGGCGTGCAAATCACGCGGTAAGACTTGAGTCGAAATTTCCTGAGCACGAATGCCTAATTTGTCACAAACATATTTTTCCACAAATGGCGGAATGTTGGCAAAGTTCCCAACAGCACCAGAGATTTTCCCAGCTTCCACACCAGCGGCAGCATGTTCAAAACGCTCAATATTACGCTTCATTTCACTGTACCAAGTCGCAAGCTTGAGACCAAAAGTCGTTGGCTCCGCATGGACACCGTGCGTGCGCCCCATCATGATGGTAAATTTGTGCTCCTTAGCCTTATCAGCGATGATACTGAGGAAATTATCCAAATCCTTACGAATGATGGCATTAGCCTGTTTGTAAAGATAACCATAAGCTGTGTCCACCACGTCTGTCGAGGTCAGACCAAAGTGTACCCACTTGCGCTCCTCACCCAACGTCTCAGAAACCGCACGGGTAAAGGCTACCACATCGTGACGCGTTTGCTGCTCAATCTCCAAAATGCGGTCAATATCAAAATCCGCCTTCTCGCGAATCTTGGCCACATCTTCCTTAGGAATCTCACCCAACTCAGCCCAAGCCTCGTCAGCCAAAATTTCCACTTCCAACCAAGCACGGTACTTGTTTTCTTCACTCCAAATGTTCGCCATCTCAGGGCGTGAATAACGTGATAGCATATTTTCTCCTTAATTATTATTTACCTAATAAAAGTGATGAAATGATACCTCCTAAGGTACCAGATATTAAATCTTTAATGAACTGTTGATTGAAAAATGATGCATTTTCTTTAACAATTACAGTAAATTCATCTTCATCCTTTTTCTCAACTGCAATAAGCAATTTCTTTAAAACTTTAACAGTTTGTTCAGATAACTCTGAAGAGTTACTAATAATCGTTTGCAATTGTTCTAACAGTTTAACCCAAGGAAACTCAATATTGGTATTTATACTAGATTCTTCCACAGTAGAATCTTTAACACTATTTGAGTTAACATTATTATCACCCTTGATTGCAACATTATTGCCTGAACCAAAATTATTCCCAATAACATTATCATCACCTAAAACTGTCGCATTAGATGAACCTTTTTCAAAAATATGTTGTTCACCGCCAATTTGCTGATGTTTTATGTCTACAAAAGTAACTTGATTTTTATCTCCAAAAGATTTCTTAATAAGATCATATACTTTATTTCGAAACTCTTCTTGTTCAAAAAATAAATAAGAATTTTTACTAGAACCTAGATTAAATTCTATATAATATCTTGTTTTAAGATATTTTTCATAACGCCTATAAGCAACATAACCATACAAAACCAAAAGAATAATTGGAATCACATTAGGGATAAACTCTATAGGAAACAGTATTAGTATTAGCATTATAATTATAAAAATTATTTCTTTCCAAGAGATTTTAAATCTCAAAGTTGCTTTTGTCATCATAGAGATATTATCAATCTGTATAACATCATCTTGAGTAGATATTGCGTGCTCTTTGATACTTAAAGTATCTGTTTCAATAGTATTAGTTTCATTGTTAAACAAATCATTAAATAAATCTAGGTTCATTGTCATCTCCTTTAATAAAAATTTATTTTATTTACCTACACTGACTGATAGATGGCGTAGCGCTTTTTCTAAATCTCGAAAATACTGCTTTTGCTGCTTTCTTAAATAAAGCCACACAAATGGTGTCAGGAGGGCATTTTTAACAGTGATATTTTCTGTAAAATCTAGAATGGTTTGTCCATCCTGATAATCAAAACGACCTATCCAAGTACCTTGGAGATTTTTATTTTCAAATTCAAGCTCCCAGAGCTTATGCAAATTGACTTTTGTCACCTTAAAGTTCGTCTGAAGACCATTTTGAGTGTATTCAAGAAAATGATTGTCATCTACTTTTTCAAACTGACCAAGTTCACTTCTCCAAGTTTGATTGGACAAGTCGGTGACAAGTTTCCACACCTGATCAATCGGATAAGAAAAACTCGCTTTTATACTCGATTTCACCATATATCCACTCCTATATTACAATCTTTCAACGACTGAGTTGACACTAAATCAACATAAATGCGGTACATATGCCTGAAAAAATATTAGCTGCTGCATGGATAAGCCAACTCGGAACAATGGATCCTTGCGTCTTTTTTTCATTGATGTCCCCCATTCCATAAGCAATTCCAAATATAAACATTGTAATCATTATTGTTGAACCAATATCCAGTAGCTTGAAAAACATAAAACTGTGTATTAAAGCAAAACATAATGACTGAATGAAGTTAGCCAAAGGAAATGCCATCTTTGACATAAGACGTTTTAATAAGAATCCTCTAAAAAATAATTCTTCTGGCAAAGCGGTATTAAATATCCCATAAATGAGAATAGCCGGCAAGACTGTATAACCACCACCTCGAAAAACTGTTGTTGCCGTTGACACTCCCTTTAAGCGAAGTAAGATAAAAAAGGAAGCCAATGAAAATAATAGAATCATTCCCAACACGGGTACAAAGAATCGTTTAAAATCATGTTTACTAACTTTCTTAAATCCTAACCAGTTTAGAAAAGTAGACTGTTTTCTTTCTGTGAAAATCCAGTAGAGAAACGGAATTGCAGCAGCTAATATTATTTCTAAAAAGCTACTGACTATCTTTGCGATGAATAGTTCCATGTGTTAACCTCCTGATATCCACACCACTTCAGCATCTTTTACAAACCCAATTGCATAGCCTTTTGTAGTTACACTTCTAGTTTAACACAATAATCACCCATTTATTGCTAATTCCGCCGCTTTTTGAGCATGGATAGTTGTTGTATCATAGAGCGGAAGAGCTGTGTCTGCCTGTTTGACTAAAAGGCCAATCTCTGTACAGCCTAGGATAACGGCTTTAGCGCCAGCATTTTTCAAATCATCAATAATGGTAAGGTAAGTCTGCTTTGAGCTGTCTTTGATGTCTCCCAAGCACAGCTCATCATAGATGATTCGGTTGACTTCAGTAATGCCAGCTTGGTCTGGAATCAGCACCTCAAGCCCTGCTTCAAGCAGCTTTTCCTTGTAAAAGTCTTGAGTCATGGTATACTTGGTGCCCAAGAGACCAACTTTTTGAATGCCATTTTCAAGAAGAGCCTCAGCAGTTGCCTGCGCAATGTGCAAAATTGGAATCGCGATTTGCTTTTGAATCTGCGGAGCCACCTTGTGCATGGTGTTGGTGCAGATAACAATAAAGTCCGCACCAGCCTGCTCCAGTTTCTGGGCAATTTGGCTCAGGACTTCCGCACTCTTAGCCCAGTCACCGCTGGCCTGATAGTGCTCAATCTCCGCAAAATCAACACTGTAAAGCAGAATTTTAGCCGAATGCAGTCCGCCAAGCTCTTTTTTAATTGTCTCGTTGATAAGCTGATAATAGGAAGTCGTACTCTCCCAGCTCATGCCACCAATAAGGCCGATTGTTTTCATGTTATTCATTTAAAAACCAACTTTGTAAATTGTTTTTGTATCAAGAAATGACATTTGAGATTAATTACTTTTCATTTCATTAGATACTAAGTCACCTATAAATTCTAATATTGATTCATCTTCTAAGTTTTTGTAATGCCTATTAAATTCATTAATAAACACTTCCCTTGAAATTTTATTATTACGATATTGGTTGCCAATATCAATGATAGATTCTATGACTTCTTGAGTATCGCTATCATCAATATAACAATTAGACTCTTGTAGTTTATTTATAGCCTCAGCACTAATATCTTCCTGCTTTTTTACATCTTTTAAAATTATATAAATATCCTTCAGATAAGGGTAGTCGAATAAAACTTGCATATTATCTTTTGTTAATAAATCCAAATCTTTTATCCGTTCCCCTACATCAATATCTTCTTCTGTATAAATATAGCTAATTTCATCAATTAAATGTTGAGGAACTCTATTCTCCAACAAAATTACGGATAAATACCCACTAATTTCTATTTTATCAAAATTAAGAGGAGATATTTCCTCGATAAATTTTAAATATGATGATTTATCAGATGTATTTCTCAAATAAATGATAATCTCACTTAAAGCTATCCGTTCATCTATTTTTATAGAACTTAACCCTCGACGGCCATTCTCCATATGTAAAAATATCTTCTGGGCTTTTGAGTCATATCTAAGTTCATATGAATAAGTCCCCGATTTACTACTTCCCTCCTCAACAAGTAGATAGTACTTTTTTACTATTTTAGAGAGCACCCGCCCTATCAATTCCCTAATACTACTGTTGATTAGAATTACACGTGAATCAGATACTGACGTTTCATAACTGATTTGATTATTAGAGAAAAACTTACTAATAAGTTCATACTCCCAGTTATTCCCCACTTCTGAAAATCTATCATATCTCGCATTGGAATAAAATTCTTTTAAAAGCTCTATAAATTGGCGTTCTTGTTTGCTAAAATTAATTTTCTTATCTATTGCTATTGCCTTTTCAATCTTGTTATGTAATTCAACATGATTGTGAATCTTTATACTTTCAGAAAAATCTTCAATAGAATTATCTTCATTGAATTCCCATAATACTAAGATTATTTTTTGTAGTCTTTCAATTCCCACAGAAATATTATATAAAGCCAAGAATAATTCTGTAGGCATCTCAGGGGTAATGTTACTCATATTATTCACAATAGAAAGCCCAGTATATATAAATTCTCCTGAGATATCTAACTCTGAAACCATATTAAAATTTTTATAATACCATTCTTTACTCGCCATAATATTCCTCAGCTATTATACTAATAAAAACAATATAATAACCTCCTCCTAAAATTCCTTTCCTTCCCCAAACTCTCTCACCTCATCAGGCTTATCACTAAACAGGGTCACATGCCCCATTTTGCGGTTGTGTTTGGCTTCTGCCTTGCCGTAAAGATGGAGGTGGGCGCTAGGGTTTTGAGCGACGCAGGCTTGGGCTTGCTGGATATGCTGGCCGAGGACGTTGAGCATGACGGCTGGGGCGTGGAGTTTGATGGCTGGGAGGGGCTGACCAAGGACGCCTAGGATATGGGTGTCAAATTGTGAGAAGTCGCAGGCTTCGATGGAGTAGTGGCCTGAGTTGTGGGGGCGTGGTGCGATTTCGTTGACAATGATGTCGTCAGCAGTCGCAAACATTTCCACACAGAGGGTTCCTGATAGCTGGAGTTTTTGGGCAATAGTCACCGCCATGGCTTTGGCCTTCTCGGCTACCTGGTCTGAAATGCGGGCTGGGACAATGGTTTTTGAGAGGATATTGTTGCGGTGGATATTTTCCTGAACGGGGAAGACCGTCACGTCCTTGCCGTTTCCTGAGATAATGACCGAGATTTCAAGGTCAAAGTCTACAAACTCTTCCAAGACACACTCAGCAGAGTTTGCTAATTGGTTCGCGGCAGCTAAATCGTTGTGTGATTTAATAACGACTTGACCGTGACCATCATAACCGCCTGTGGCCGTTTTCAAGACGTAAGTCTTGCCCAAATCCAAATTCTCCAAGTCTAAGCTAGAGGTCACCACCTTATATGGAGCGACCGTCACGCCAGCCTTGTTGGCGAGGAAATTCTTTTCAAAAATACGGTTTTGCGAAATGCGCAGCAAATCAGTCCCCTGCGGCAGCTGACCGTCTCCTACGACCGCATCAAGGCCGTCAGCGTCGACATTTTCAAACTCATAGGTCAGCAGGTCGCAACGCACAGCCATTTCTCGCAAAGCATCCACATCATCGTAAGGCGCCACAATCATCTCAGACACGCGCGAGGCAGGACAGTCCGCCGTCGGATCCAGCGTCACCACCTTATGCCCCATGTAAACCGCCGCGATAGCCATCATCTGACCCAGCTGACCGCCGCCGATTATGCCAATGGTTTTAGTTGAGTTCATTCGTTGACTCCTCTGCGATTTTTCCTTGTTCCTCTGCGAAATCTGCTAACGCGGCTGCCAAGTCTTGGTCTTCAATGGCCAAGATACGCAGGGCTGTCAGGGCAGCGTTGGTCGCTCCCGCTTCACCAATGGCCATGGTTGCCACAGGCACACCGCCCGGCATCTGCACAATGGAATAGAGCGAGTCCAAGCCACTGAGGGCGCGTGATTTGACAGGCACACCGATAACAGGCAGTGTTGTTTTAGCTGCCACCATACCTGGTAAATGCGCGGCACCGCCTGCACCTGCAATGATGACCTTGATGCCGCGGCTGCGGGCTTCTTCTGCATGTTTGAACATGAGGTCTGGTGTGCGGTGGGCAGAGACGACTTTCTTTTCATAAGCCACGCCGAAGTTATCCAAAACTTGAGCGGTTTTTTGCATAGTGCTCCAGTCGGATTTGGAGCCCATGATAATAGAAATAAGTGGTTTCATAATAAGATACAAACGCCATAAAGCGACCTCCAACAAAATGGGCGGTAAGTCAAAACTTTGATTTCGCTGACGCACCCCATCAGGACGACTAGGACTTTCTTAGCCTACTGGCGTAGAAAGTTCAGACATCTACAACATAAGTCTTTCCTAGAGGCTTATGCCTCGTCGTCAGATTTATCTTTTTGCCCAGTGTTGTTGTCGTAGGCGTGTTTAATTCCTTTCGTTTTTTATTTTATAGCGACTTTTTGTCGCTTGCAAAATTTTCATAGAAAAATAGGAAAACTAACGAAATGTTCCTTTGAATAAACGGAATCTTTTGCTCAAATATTTTTTAGAGTGGTCGGTTCCACACTATAATGTTTAACGGTCTTATCAACCAACTTGGTGACACTTTTAGGATTTATCAATAAGCGACTGATAATAATCGCAAGAGGTATAAAACTTAGAGGATCCTTCCAAATAGGTGTTAACACCTCTTCACTGTCACTGTTAAAAAGCCACTTCCTCATTGTCCGTACAATCTTCTTTCTACTCTTCGTTCGCTCAGCAGTACCGATAAGCAAAGCCATCAGGCTATGCGTCCCTACCCCTGCTTGCCCAACACTAACATCAGATTTAGAATAGCAGCCATTGGCTAACTCTATCATGATTTTTGGGAAGTTAACTCCTGCTTTGTAGGCATTAGCAGGTTCAACCATTCTAGGATTGCACTCTATGTAATAAAAATGACCGTCGGTACGTATAAAATCTAAAGTTAAAGCACCATGCCATTGTAAAAATTGACCTAATTTTTCGACATGCTCTCTCGTTTTCTCAGATTCTATACTTAATCTAGCAGCAGCTGAACCACCGGCACCAGAACCCACTTTAACACTAGAATGAACCGCAAGTAACTGACCATGATGAAATACTGCTTGAACCTGACCATAGTCTCCGACTATGTCTTGCTGAACCATCCATTTTTCATCACTCGCTGTTAATCTGCTCGCAACTTCCGCCAAATCTTCCTTACTTGTGATTTTATAAACTGAACGACCGGCAGTACCATAGTCTGCCTTTAGCCAATAAGGATAAGGAAGAGAAACAGATTCTAAATTTTCCACACGCTCCCATTTAGGAATTGGCAGATTTAACTGATCCGAAATTTCAGCAAACGCAATCTTCCCAGCCAGCTTTTCAATTTGTTCCTTATCAGCAAGCGCTACTGGCAAACGAGTTGGTAAAAAATTTCCCCCATTTGCCAATAACCAGCCTTCCTCATGTGTCGGCAAAATAGCTGCATAATTTTTTTGATGAAGCAGCTGATTAACTTGTTTCAAGTAATCTAAAGGAAAACGATTTACATCAACTGTCGGAATTCTATGAGTGAGTCGACTGAATGTTGCAATAGAAAACTTATCAGGAGACAGGACATCAACTTTGTAGCCTTCTTTTAGCAATACTGTTAGAGTCTCTCTTGAAGTTAAGCTAGAACCTTCTAAAAATAGCAGTCTGTTTTTCATTTTTCAAACACCAGAATTCTATATTCAAGCCTCACGGCTCAAAGTTTAATACATTTGATTTACAAAGCCTTGCTTCCGATGTCCGTACGATAAAAGAGGCCTGTTGTGTTTTGTTTATTCAGCTGGGTGTAGATTTTGTCCTGCGCAGCCTTGACGCTGTCGGCTGTAGTAACCAGCATGTAGACGCGGCCGCCGTTTGACAAGAGCAGCTGGCTATTGCCATCAAACTTAGCCCCTGCATAATAGGTGATTATGTCGCCACCGGTCTTTTCTGGCAGAAGCACCTCTTTTTCGTAGGCGAGCGGATAGCCATTTGAAGCAACCACCACGCCTAGGGTCACGCCCGAATCCAGCCAAGTGATGTCAGGGTTCCTGCCAGCCAAAATGTCCGTGATATTCTGTGCAAAGTCAGAAGTCAGGCGCGGCAAGATAACTTGGGTCTCGGGATCGCCAAAGCGAGAGTTGAACTCGATAACCTTAGGACCGTCCTTAGTCAAGATAAGCCCCGCGTAGAGCACGCCAAGATAAGGGTGACCCTCAGCAATCATACCCTCAAGCACTGGTTTGACAATGGTATCAACCGACTGGTCAATCACGCTTTTCGGCAGGTGAGGAACAGGAGCGTAGGCCCCCATACCGCCTGTGTTTGGTCCCTTGTCACCATCATAGGCACGCTTGTGATCCTGCGCCGCAGGCATAATGTAAAACTTGTCCCTATTGACAAAGGCAAAGAGAGAGAATTCCTCGCCATCAAGGAACTCCTCAATAACCACGCGCGCACCCGAGTCGCCGAACTTATTGTCCAGCAGCATTTCATGCGCCGCCTCGACCGCTTGCTCCACGGTTTCAGCCACGACTACTCCCTTACCCAATGCCAAGCCATCCGCCTTGACCACGATTGGAGCGCCCTGCTTTTCGATGTAGGCTTTAGCTTTCTCGAAGTCGGAAAATGTGCCATAGGCTGCTGTCGGAACACCGTATTTGACCATGATTTCCTTAGCAAAATCCTTAGACCACTCCAGCTCTGCTGCTAACTTAGTTGGACCAAAAGCCTCAAGCCCAGCTTGGTTAAAATCATCAACGATACCAGCTGCTAGTGCATCATCAGGACCAATAAAGGTCCAAGCAATAGCATTTGCTTTGGCAAAGTCAATCAACTTGGAATGTTCGGAAATTCCGATATTCACCAAATCCAAACCATCCAGGGTCATGCCATCATTGCCGGGAGCAACAAAGACCTGCTCAACATCCCGAGACGCCAACAACTTCTTGGCAATCGCATGCTCACGACCACCAGAACCAACAACCAAAAGTTTCATAATGCAAGATACCTCAATATAAAACAATTACAGGGGCATATGCCCAAAACCAAACATTTTCGCAAAAACCAACAACTTTTCACGAATTATACAGGACTATTATAACATATTTGTTCGGGAGTTTGAATTTCTAATCCCATTTATTCGGAAAAGAAAAGCACCACTGATGTGGTGCGAGGAGAGGAATAATATATCATCTATCTTCTTTGTATCGGTTATTTTGAGTAAAATCAATAAAAGGTACTATTTCTTCTTGATATGCTGATGCTACCGTTAATTCAGATACAACAGGACGTATGTATGATAGAAGTAAAGATGGAGCATTTATTCTTAATAAATTACTTTCAAGCTCTTCATTTATTAATTCTGAATTCCATTTAAATTTAGCTTCCATAGTTACCCTAAGCAAATAAGGTGAACTTGTAATTTCATTGCTTTCCAATTCTTCAAAATTTGATAAAGTTAAACTAACATGAGCTGATCTTTCATTGTCTTTATTTTCAATTTCACTTACATTAGTTTGAAGAAAATTATTACTCTCCCCACTTTCTCCACCGGCCTCTACAAAAATAACTTCTTTTAATATTGGCTTAGTAAATTGAAATGCACTCTTACTTTTACTGATATCAGTCATGATGCTATCTCCATATAGAAATCATTTTGTAATTGATTATATTCTGGACTTTGATTCTTCTTAATTCCTTTATTGTGATAAGAATTAGAGCCCGAAACGGTATCAGACCAATTGGTAGAATTCGTCTTTATATTCCTTATCGAAAATTCATATTGAGACTTAAAAATACTTTTAACATCAGACATATTTTCCTTTGATTTTATCAATTTCTCTAATCTCGACTTTAATAAGACAAATCCAAAATATTCATAGAAAGTACTCTGAACATTTTGATTATTAAAATTACCTTCTAATAGGGCAAATCGCTTGATTTCTTGCTTTCGAAAAGAATCATCCTCTTTTAATTGTTTTATTAATAAATCTAATTGTTCTATATTATTCATATGTCTTCCTCCACTTTTTTCACTGTATCAAACTTCACATTTGCTTCACAATTTTCTTTTACACAATATATTGTCTTTGCTTGAAATGACAACTTTGAAATATCAACATCTATATTTGGAGATTTAGTGTATCTATAATTTCCTAATATTTTTACTACCTCAACTCTGTAACGTGAAGTATAGTCATCTATTACTACCCCTATTTTCTTATCCGTAATTTCTTGATCTGGGTGCGTCAATTGATAATATTCAACTATTTTTTTTAATATCTCGGGATCAGTTAAATCTAAAAAAGAACAAGTATTGCTATCAAAAGTTATATCCAATGAAATTATCCAAACTTCTTTTTCTTTCTCTCTTTTTAACTTCTCACCCTTCCAATACTTAGCATTTCCTAAATTATCCCAAAAATACATTCCCTTACCAGACCAATTATCATCAAACTTATGTTGACTTACTATTAGGTGCTCTCTTGTAATAAAATCTTTTATCTTTTCACTATAATTACAGTGATAACAAGTAACTAAATTCATCATTGCCTTTAATTTGAATATTTTACTTTATTATACCATATTTGTCAAATTAAACCATTAGTTAATCAATCACTATATCTATCTATTTCGAGAGGAGAAATTACTATACCAAAAAAGCAAGCCTCCCAGCTCACTTTCTGTATCTTTATTTCTTCAAAACAACTTCCCAATCATTGGTAAAGCCCAAGTGGTGTAAATGGATACTGGATTGGTATTTCATAAATAGTGCTCTTAAACGCGGAATAAAATCTTTATTCCATTTTTCATTGTCACCATATAGCTGTTTAACGGCATACAATTGAGCCATGAGACGATTTTTAATTTTGATATTTTCAGTCATAAAAGGTGGCAACTGTCTAGGAACCTTTGTGAAGCTTCTATAGTACAGCCTACCGTAATGTGCGCAATAGTTTCTAAGAACAACTGCAACTTCAAGGTAGGTACGAACTTGAGTTATCTTTATATTCAAATCTTTAGCAATGAGACTTTGAACTGAATTTGGACTATCGGCATAAAACTTAGAAGTCATACCAAATGAAAAAAATTCAACTAAAACCCATAAGGGAAATTCACCATCATACTTAAACTGATGATGTTTATAAATAGGATCCTTTCTTCGATAACTCAGTTCTTTTTCAAGATTCTTCATAAATTCATCGTGTTTATGAAACTTATTAAAGTTCTCCCTGTCTTTATAAGCCAAGGCACCATATTGTTCAGAGTGATAGTAGGCTACTTGCGTTCTAAAATATAACTCAATATCTTCAAGATACTCCATTAGCAAAAGTCTGAGCTCTGAATCAAACTGATAAATGCTGTAAATCTTCTCTAAAGATACTTTGTTGCTGTCATATTTTTGAGACTCCTCATCTCTAAAAGGCAAAAAATAAGCAGTTAGCCGATAATAATTAATACGTTTTAGAATAGTGATGGCATACTCCTTGGAAGTTATATCCTCACATCCGTGCTCAATTAATTTGGCTACCTGCTCTTCAAAAGTCTTAAATTCTTTGATTTCCATTCAATCATCCATATAAAAAAATGTCCGCCTTGTCACATCAGGGAGAGGTGGGCGGTCCTATTAACATCATTTTACTAAAGTTATCCGTAATTTGTCAAGAATAAAATACTTATTGCCACGACGTACGCATGAAAAATCCACCCTTCTCAGCTTACTTCTTATAAACATCTTTCCTATGTCCGCCATTGACAGCTACAATAATCAGCCCCTCATCTTCAATACGACAGATGATGCGATAGTGTCCGACACGGTAATGCCAAAAGCCTTTAAGATTTCTGACCAACATTTTGCTTTGCTGTCTTGTATTGTCAGTGCCAACAATTTCTCAAGCCAAAATGAAAAAGCCCGCTTGAAGCGGGCTTTTTAGGAGATTTATGAAAAAGAAAAGTTTTAGGATTCCTATTGCTAGGATGACTATAGTATATAAGAACTTTCTTAATCACTCCTTAAACTTTTCTTTCAGAAAGCTTAAAATAGTTCTCAATTAATCATTTTTTATTTCATGTATTTTTCTAGGCTTAATTGAATTTTTGGCATGATTTGGTGCATAACTTTAAGATTAGTATAAGCTATTGCCATAGCTATGAAAAGATAGACAATGACTGACAGCAGGGAAATGTCAGAAGGCCAATAGCGGAAAATAATCATTAAAACAATTGGCAATTCTAAGCTTGCCGTGACGACTCCGGGAACATAGCCCTTAAATCGCAGGCACATGATATAATGGATCGTGAAATGAGATGTATAAGCTATTACAAAAGATAAATAGAGTAAGGTATTGTGGGTCATTTGACAAAGACCAGAAATAAACAGCAAAATGATAAACTCCTCTAAAACGCCTACTGCAAAGGCAGAACCCTGCGTAACAGAACCAAAGAACGGTTTCTTAAAAGTCATTAACTTTTGATGATGCCGTTTTTTCCACAAGGGCACAAAGATCATTTCTTCAAAATCGTGTAAAATAAATAAAATAGGCAGCATCCAAACATTAAAAAGAATGCTCATATTTTTACCTCCTTAATAACAACTAACAATTGTACAATGTTAAGGATAAATGATAATAATATATCACGCGCAACACTTTTAGTATAAAGACAAACTGTTACAAAAACAAGAGGCTAAGTGAAATTGGCACAGTTTGACCAGAAGTGTGACAGGAAAGGAGAGCTACCATGGAATATCAAACACGGCAATGGCTGGAGGAAGCCTTGTTCGATTTATTAGCGACTAAGAAATCTCTGCATAATATCAGCATTGCAGAACTCAGCGAGCATGCCCAGATTGCTAGACGAACGTTTTATCGTTATTACCATTCAAAAGAGCAAGTCCTTACGAACTATTTAGACCGCTTAATCCAAGACTATATTATCGAACTTCAAACAGAAAAACTGACTAATTTTGAAGATTTAGTGAATCTTTTCTTTCAGTATTGGAGCCAGTACACTGAGTCATTAAAAATTTTACAGGATGCAAACCTGCTAGTGCTTGTCTTGCAAAGGTATTATGATAAGCTTCCTGCTGCTTATACCACTGTCATGGCACCTTGGCACATCACAAACAGTGATCAAAGACAAATCACCTATGATAGTAGATTCATTATCGGCGGTCTCTACAGTATTTTTGATGAATGGTTAAAAACAGATCACCAAACAATGCCTGTTAATGAACTGGTCACTACAGCCTTAAACACCATAAAACGTATGAAGGATAGTTAAGCGAGAAGCTGAGTTTTTCGAGATTAATCATGAGCAGATTCAACAAATCGTTTTAATCATTTCTAAAACTAAAATGATCATTGTTTTAGACATACAAAAAGAGAAGACGACTTGCATCTCCTCTCGTTGTTAGCGATAAGTCATTCATCACAGTTAATAATGAGCTAATTTTTAAATACCCATCAATGTCTAAAATGTCTCACACCCGTAAATACCATAGCAATGCCGTATTTATCAGCCATATTGATAGACTCTTGGTCACGGACGGAACCGCCGGGTTGAATGATAGCTTTGATACCAGCAGCTGCAATTTCTTCAACGTTATCAGCAAACGGGAAGAAAGCGTCAGAAGCAAGAACAGCCCCGTCAAGGCGATCTTTAGCTTGGTCAATGGCGATGCGAACAGAAGCGACACGATTGGTCTGACCCGGACCGACACCAAGTGTCATGTGGTCATTGGTCACGATAATGCCATTAGACTTGACATACTTGATGGCTTTCCAAGCAAATTCAAGAGCAGTTTCTTCCGTTTTAGTTGGCTGACGCTTGGTAACGACCTGCCAATCGGCTGGACTTTCTTTGACCACGTCTTGATTTTGCACAAGGAGGCCACCAACCACGCCAGTATACTCTTTTTCAGCCTCGCTAGCTTCTTGAGCGTCAAAGGGAAGTTGCAGAATACGCAGATTTTTCTTTTTGGTTGTGAGAATAGCTAGCGCTTCGTCTGTATAAGATGGCGCAATGATGATTTCTAGGAAGATAGCGTGCATCTTCTCAGCTGTCGCTGCATCAACCTCACGGTTTAGGACAACAATGCCGCCGAAGATCGAAACTGAATCAGCCTCATAAGCGTAATCCCAAGCTGTTTCAATGTCATCAGCCTGACCGATACCACATGGATTCATGTGCTTGAGCGCCACAACGGTTGGACGGTCTTTAAAGTCACGAATGACACGTATAGCCGCATCAGCATCGCGAATATTGTTGAAGGACAATTCCTTACCATTGAGCTGCTGAGCAGAGGCAATAGAATAAGCAGTTGGCAAAGCTTTTTGGTAGAAATCCGCATTCTGCTGTGGATTTTCACCATAACGCATTGGCTGCTTGAGGTCATAAGTCAAGGTGAGTTTTTCAGGTTTTTCTTCACCCACTTGAGCAGTGAAATATTCAGCGATGAGGGCATCGTAAGCTGCGGTGTGACGGAAAACTTTTGCTGCCAGACGCTTACGAGTTTCATAAGTTGTTTCTCCGTTCGCTGACAATTCGTCAAGAACCTCAGCGTAGTCAGCAGGGTCAACCACAACCGTCACACTGGCATGGTTTTTAGCTGCTGAGCGCAGCATAGATGGCCCGCCGATATCAATATTCTCAACCGCATCCGCATAGGTCGCATCTGGTTTGAGGATTGTCTCCTTGAATGGGTAGAGGTTGACAACGACCAAATTAATCGGTGTGATTCCATGTTCTTTCATAGCATTAACATGACTATCAAGGTCGCGGCGCGCCAATAGACCGCCATGAATGTTTGGGTGAAGAGTCTTGACACGACCATCCATCATTTCAGGAAAGCCAGTCACATCGTCAATAGCGATGGTGTCAATCCCTGCCTTGTCAAGGGCAACCTTAGTTCCGCCGGTTGAGACGATTTCCCAACCCAAGTTTTTCAATTCTTGAGCAAAGTCAACAATACCCGATTTGTCTGAGACGCTGATAAGTGCGCGTTTAGTTGTCATAATTAAGATACCAAGTCCGACTAGAAGGTGAATGAAAAATAGGAAACTCGACGAAGACGCTTGCGTCTAGGAGATGTTTATCTTTTTTCCGAACCTTCCGGACGGGTTCAATTCCTTTCTTTTTGAAAAGTGTTTCTTCTTTGATGTGTCTCTTAGGTGGCACGGACGGAAGCAACTCTCTACGGGATTTCATTCCTAACTTTTGAGCCAAAGTCTCAAAAGTTCCGAGACGATTGACAATCTTGTCAATCGTCTATTCACCACAGCGAGAAACATCGGTTAGGCGACCTGCGGTCCTGTACTGCGCTAATAATTTACTTCCTCCCCACTCCCAAGCTATCCAGCACTTGAGGATAGAGCTGATACTCGGCAGCATGGATGCGTTCTTCAAAACTTTCAATCGTGTCATGAACTAGCCGTGGGACACGGACTTGTTTAATGACCTTGCCAGTATCCACACCTGAGTCCACCCAGTGAATGGTCACTCCGCTCTCAGTGACACCGGCATTCCAGGCATCTTCGATACCATGAGCACCTGGAAATTCTGGCAAATAGGCTGGATGGATATTGATAATGCGACCTTGATAGGCAGCCAGCAAGGTTGGGCCAACGATTTTCATGTAACCAGCTAGGCAAACAAGATCAATAGCATATTTTTCCAAGAGGTCAATGATAGCCTGCTCATAGGCAATTTTGTTGTCAAATTCCTTGAGTTCAAATGCGTAACTTTTGATACCGAGATTTTTAGCACGCTCCAAGACATAGGCATCACGATGGTCAGAGAAAACAAATTCTACTGGGAATTGCTCGCCGATGACCTGAAAATTTGACCCATTACCAGAAGCGAAAACAGCAATTTTTTTGCTCATTATTTGATCACCACACTTGCGTCAGCTTTTTTCACGATACGCCCAAGCTCATAAACAGGCTCATCAAGGACTTCCTTGACACGGTCAACCTTTTCAGGACTGACAGCCAGCATGAGCCCGATACCCATGTTGAAGATTTCAAACATTTCGTCGTGCTTCAGCTCACCATATTTTTCAAGCGCCTTGAAGATTGGCAGAACTGGCACCTTGTCTTCTTCGATTTCGGCTGCCAAATCGTCCCCAAACATACGTGGGACATTTTCGATAAAGCCGCCACCTGTGATGTGGGCAATACCGTTGACTAATTCTTCCTTAATCAATGGCAGAGCTGCTTTGACATAGATACGAGTAGGTTCAAGTAAGACATCTTTGAGTTTTTTACCTTCCAATTCTGGCAGTTCTTCCTCACCAGTATAGTCTGCAAAGACACGGCGGACAAGCGAATAACCGTTTGAATGAATACCGCTGGAAGCCAGACCTAAAAGCATATCACCTTCTTTGACTTTTGAGCCGTCGATGATTTGTGATTTTTCAGCCACACCGACCGCAAAACCAGCCAAGTCGTAATCGTCTTCGCCATACATACCGGGCATTTCGGCTGTTTCGCCGCCAATCAGACCAGCACCAGCTTGGACACAGCCTTCAGCCACACCAGCAACCACCTGCTCCAGTTTAGCAGGTTCATTCTTACCCGTTGCAATGTAGTCTAGGAAATAAAGAGGTTCAGCCCCCGCTGCAATGATGTCATTAACACACATGGCTACACAGTCTTGGCCAATAGTGTCGTGCTTGTCATATTTAATCGCAAGCATGAGCTTAGTTCCGACACCGTCCGTTCCTGAAATCAAGACAGGCTCTTTGACGTCCAGCTGGGACAAATCAAACATCCCACCGAAGCCACCGAGAGCTCCCATAATCCCAAGACGCTCCGTACGCGCCACGTGTTTCTTAATCCGAGCAACAACCTCGTATCCCGCCTCAACATCAACACCAGATTGAGCGTAAGCATTTTTTTCTGTCATAATATTTTTCCTTCTTTTTTTCTTTGGAAATAGCAGAGCTGCTATTGAGTTCGGTCTATCAATAAAAGCTAACCTTCTCATCCAAGCTTCTACGATACTCTTCTTCGTAATCGTAAAGCGGTGTTGGGTACTTGCCATCAAAGTAAGCAACACAGAGACCGCCGTTTGGGGCATCTGTTTCAAGTCCGATAGAGTCAATCAAACCGTCAATAGACAAGTAAGTTAGGCTATCCGCACCGATAATCTGGCGTGTTTCTTCAACAGAATGATTAGCCGCAATCAATTCACGCCGTGTTTGAATATCAATCCCATAGAAACATGGATAAGCCAGCGCTGGGCTACCGATAGCCACGTGAACCTCTGTAGCACCAGCTTCTTTCAAGAGCTGAACGATACGACGTGAGGTCGTTCCACGCACGATGGAGTCATCAATCATGACGACACGTTTGCCCTTAACCACTCCAGATACGGCAGAAAGTTTCATGCGAACCCCTTGCTCACGCAGTTCCTGCGTTGGCTGGATAAAGGTTCGTTGGGTGTATTGATTTTTGATGAGACCCATTTCATTTGGCAGTCCTGATTCTTCGGCGAAGCCCATAGCTGCGCTGAGTGAGGAATTAGGTACACCGACCACAATGTCTGCCTCATGTTTGAACTCACGCGCCAACTGTGCTCCCATACGTTTACGAGCAGTGTGGACATTGACCCCGTGAATATTTGAGTCAGGACGGGCAAAGTAGATGTATTCCATTGAACAAATAGCCAGCTGTGTATCTGTCGTGTAAGTGTCGTACTGGATACCACTGTTATCAATGATAACCACTTCACCCGGCTTGACATCACGAATCCACTCGGCACCCACCACTTCAAAGGCACAGGTTTCGCTGGAAACAACGATGGCACCATTTGCCATTTTACCAATAGAAAGCGGACGAAAACCGTTTGGATCAAGAGCTGCAATCAGCTTATCTTCCATCATCAGAAGATAGGCAAAACCACCTTTGACCGTATTGAGCGCTTCCTTAACCTTGCCCATAAAGCTTGGATTATGGCTGCGGCGAATAAGATGAGCCAAAATTTCCGTATCAGATGAAGAAGAGAAGATAGCGCCGTTATGTTCTAATTCTTTCTTCAGGGTTTTCGTATTAGTCAGGTTACCGTTATGTGCCAGACCAAATTCCATATCGTAAAACTTAAAATGGAAAGGCTGGATATTATCAATGGAGGCTTCTCCAGCCGTTGCATAACGGACATGCCCAATAGCAGCCTGACCTGTTAATTTTTCCAAATTAGCTGGATTTTTGAAAACTTCTGAAATTAATCCTGTATCACGATGTCGTATCAATTTGCCAGCATCATTTGTCAGAATGCCAGCACCTTCTTGACCACGGTGTTGCAGACTATGCAATCCAAAATAAGTGACTTGAGCTGCTTGAGGATGTCCCCAGATACCGAAGACCCCACATTCTTCGTTGAGAGATTTTACTTCGTATGTCATTTTATATACCTTTTGTACTTAAATTCTAGGCATCAATAAATTTACTTGCCAATTTATAAACTTGGTTAATTTCTTTACTTTCTAATTTCCAATTTTTCAACTCAATTTTAACTAAATCTGGAAATTTTTTGCTAATGTCTCTTAAAGCATTCCCTACTGATTTTCTAACATATTCGCTTACATCCTCTTTTAAGTCAGCTATTCTTCTGATAGCTTCATTAGGGTTCTCTTTAAAGTATGGTCTATTTGTCCATATTCTTAACCCTTCTGTAGCAGCTCTCCTCGTATGGAGATTGCTACTTTTTAACAATTCATCAATAATTGGAAGTGCTTTTTTATATCCTATTTTCTTACAAAATTCATCAAACGCCTTTGCTAACACTTCTTGAACTCTCCAGTTATTATCTTTAGAAACTTCATCTCTCATGAATATTAAAATTTCTTTATCTTTTGATAAGTATCCGAAAAGGAATACAGCGTACATTCTTACTTGGTAAACATCAGATTGATAAGCTAAAAATGCTAATTTCTTGATATACTCACCATCATTGGATTTATAATCAGTTAAGGCTCTTTGGTCTTCCTCTTTAAATCCGTGTTCTATGAGTGAAAAATCTTTTTCTAGCCTTGCAACATACTGTTTCATAATATCCCTTCTACTAAATAGGCTATTTCCCAGTAAAGTATTTCACTGCACTTTCAAATAGGCCTTGGTCTTTGTTACCTGGGATGTTTTGAAAGAGCCCGTTTTCATAGCGTTCCGAGTGTCCCATCTTACCAATGATTTGACCGTTCTTGCTCGTAATCCCTTCAATAGCGTTGAGCGAACCGTTTGGATTGTATTTAGAATCCATAGAAGGCTTACCATCAAAGTCCACGTATTGGCTCCAGATTTGACCATTGTCACGCAGTTCCGCAAATTCTTCAGCTGTCACGACAAATTTCCCTTCACCGTGAGAGACTGGAATCGCATGGATATCGCCGATCTTAACACCTGCCAACCATGGAGAGTTAGTATTAGTGATACAGGTTTCCACCATCTTAGCCACATGCTGATTGGCATCATTGTAGAAGAGGGTTGGGCTTGTCTCACCAACTTCTTCAAAGTCACCATAAGGCAGAAGACCGGATTTGACAAGAGCTTGAAACCCATTACAGATACCAATGATGAGACCGCCCCTTTCAATGAAGCTGTCAATAGCAGAGCGAACTTTTTCATTAAGTAAGATATTGACGATAAACTTAGCCGAACCGTCTGGCTCATCTGCCGCTGAGAAGCCGCCGACAAAGAAGATAATATTGGCTTTAACAATGTTGTCAACCATGGTGTCAACAGAAGCCTCAATTGCTGCTTCATTAAGAGTCACGAATGGCACCAAGTTGACTTTGGCACCAGCTTGTTCAAAGGCCTTAACTGAATCATATTCTGAATTGGAACCAGGGAAAACTGGGATATAAACCAGAGGCTGTGCAATTCTTTCTTTAGCTTTGATGACAGTATCAGATACCACAGCAGGTACTTCTTCAAGAGCTGTTGACTGTTCAAACTCAGTTGGATAAACATCTTCCAACTTGCCTTCAAAGGCTGCAAGCAATTTCGCAGCGGACAAGTTGACACCGTTGACAGTTACTGTAAAGTCTGCCACAGTTTGACCAATTTTCACTGCGTCAGCAATGGCTTCATCAGATGTAAAGACAAAACCACCAAGCTGCGCTGTCAAGCTGCTGTCAAGCTCTGTCAATTCTACAGAAGCACCAATATGATTACCAAAGCTCATGAGTGCTAGGCTTTCAAGAACACCGCCGTATTTAATAGCTGAAGCTGCTGTTACTTTATGCTTAGCTTGAATGGCTTCAAATTGTGCAAAGTTAGCCTTGATATAATCAAAATCAATGTCTTCTGAAATAGCCTGTCCTGAGATGTAGTAAATGTTCTCACCAACAGTCTTGAATTCTGGTGAAAGAACCTGACGACTATCTACTGTTGTCACACCAAAGGCAACCAAGGTTGGCGGTACCGTCAATTCTTCAAAGGTCCCTGACATGGAGTCCTTACCACCGATTGATGGCAAACCAAGTTGGATTTGTGCCTCGATCGAACCAAGCAGAGCAGCTACTGGCTGACCAAAGCGATCCGCTTGTTTATCCATGCGTTCAAAGTATTCTTGGTAAGAGAAACGCGCACGAGACCAATCAGCACCTGTTGCTACCAAGCGAGCTGTTGCTTCAATAACAGCGTAAGCTGCACCATGATAAGGTGACCACTCCGCAATATAAGGATTGAATCCCTGTGCCATGACAGAAGCTGTCGTTGTGACACCATTTTGTACTGGCAATTTTTGCACAGAAGCTTCAGTAGGCGTAATTTGATAACGACCGCCGATTGGATGATTAACTGTTGAACGCCCAACCGAGCTGTCAAAGATAGTTTGCAACCCTTTTTGACTAGCGTGGTTAAGATCAGACAGAACTTTCACTGTGTCTGCTTCAAGTGTTGCTGCTGATGTTGTACGCACCTCAGGAAGGGCAACATCCTTATCCACAACGTTTGCATCAACAACCACACGCACACCGTTAGTATCAAGGAAAGCACGTTCCAAGTCAACGATGGTTTCACCATTCCAAGTCATGACAAGGTTTGGTTTTTCAGTAACAGTCGCGACAACAACTGCATCAATGTTCTCTTTATGACATGCTGCAATAAAGGCGTCCACATCACTTGGACGAACAACAACAGACATGCGTTCTTGTGACTCAGAAATGGCAATTTCGGTACCGTTAAGACCTTGGTATTTTAGTGGCACTTTGTCCAAGTCAATTTCAAGACCATCTGCCAATTCACCAATAGCCACACAGACGCCGCCAGCACCAAAGTCATTTGATTTCTTGATGAGACGAGTGACATTGCCATTGCGGAAAAGACGTTGAATCTTACGTTCTTCAATAGCATTCCCTTTTTGCACTTCGGCACCTGCTGTCTCAACCGATTCAACCGTTTGAACCTTAGATGATCCTGTAGCACCACCGACACCGTCACGGCCTGTTTTCCCACCAAGAAGGATGACCACATCACCAGCTTCTGGTTTTTCACGCACGACATTTTCTTTTGGTGCTGCACCGACAACAGCACCTAGCTCCATACGCTTAGCAACGAAGCCTGGATGGAAGTACTCTTTGACATAGGTAGTCGCAAGTCCTATTTGGTTCCCGTATGACGAATAGCCGTGCGCCGCCGTTTTAGAGATGACTTGTTGTGGCAATTTACCAGAGCGTGTTTCTGCTATTGGTGCGGTAATATCACCTGCACCTGATATACGCATAGCTTGGTAAACATAAGAACGACCTGACAATGGGTCACGAATAGCACCACCAATACAAGTTGCAGCTCCACCGAAAGGCTCAATTTCCGTTGGGTGATTGTGGGTTTCATTTTTGAACATGAGCAGCCAAGGTTCTTTGATGCCATCTACATCTACCTCAATTTCAACCGAGCAGGCATTGATTTCGTCCGACACTTCCATGTCGTTCAAACGACCGTTAGCACGCTCATAACGACCAAAGATTGTCGCCATATCCATAAGCGTCTGTGGCTTTTCAGAACGTCCCAATTCGTCACGCATGGCAATATATTTATCGTAAGTTGCCTGCAATTGTTTTTGGAACTTAGAAGCTGAAAAGTTAATATTTTTCAATTCTGTCTCAAAAGTCGTGTGACGGCAGTGGTCAGACCAGTAGGTATCCAAAACTTTCAATTCCGTTTCTGTTGGCACACGCCCAATTGATTTAAAATAATCTTGAATAAAAACAAGATCATCCACTTCCATAGCCAAACCTTGTTCCGCCTTGTAAGCCGCAAAATCTTCGGCTGTATAAGTCTTGAAGAAATCCAAATTTGGAATTGTTTTGTCAGAATTTGAAAATTCCTGTGGACGAATAGGCAAGGTGATATCTTTGAAACGCGAATCAACTGGATTCAAAAGATAATGCTTCACCGCTTCCAACTCATATGCATCAATATCCTTATTAACCAGATAAAGCTGGGCAGTATTAACCGTTACGTTGCTGTCACTACCAAGTAAGAGCAAAGCCTCTTGTGAACTTGCTGCCCGCTGGTCAAACTGACCCGGCAAAGCTTCAATAGCAAAAAAAGCATGGTTGTTAAGATCCGCCTGCACAGTTGCTTCATCTAAAATTGTATCTGTCACCTGCTCAGAAAAAATATGCTTTTGCGCACGCGCAAACAGGCTTTCTTCTAAATTAAAGATATCATAAACCTGCACAATACGTAAAATTTTTAAGGAGGTTAACTGCAAATTATGTGTTAGTTCTTTGACCAGTGACTCCGATTTAATGCTAAAGTTAGCTTTTTTCTCAACAAAAATACGTCTATCCATGTTCAATCCTTACTTAAGTTCTTGCAATTTTTCCCATACCACTTCGTAAACATCCGTTAATTCTCCTAACCCTCTTCGGAAGACATCTTTGTCCATGTGATGCCCTTGCGCATCCCAAAGACGACAGTTATCTGGTGAAAACTCATCTGCTAGGATAATTTTACCATCTTTATCAAAACCGAATTCCAATTTAAAATCAATTAATTTAAGTCCGATTTGATGGAACCAATCTGACAAGAGTTTGTTTATCCGACGTGTTTCAGCTTTAATATAGGCAATATCTTCATCGTTAGCAAGCTTTAAAAATTTCACATGTTCATCATTAATAAAAGGATCATCCAAATCATCATTTTTATAGTAAAATTCAACAATTGGCTTCTCCAACTGAATACCTTCCTTAACGCCAAAACGTTTGGAAAAAGAGCCTGCTGTCACATTACGCAAAACAACTTCAAGCGGAATAATCTTAACTTTTTTATTCAATTGTTCTGTTTCTGAAATCTTTTTAATAAAATGCGTTGCAACCCCAGCCGCATTTAGTTTTTGAAAAATTAAAGACGAAATCTGATTATTAAGCTGCCCCTTACCTGCGATTTGTTCTTTTTTCACTCCGTTAAGAGCTGTCGCTTGGTCTTTATATTGTGCAATAATCACATTTTCGTCTTCTGTCGTCAAAATATCCTTAGCTTTACCCGAATAAATAAGTTCTCTTGCCATCAAATCGTTCGCCTTTCATAAAGTATTCATCTTATTTTAACATACCTTCACTTCAAATTCAACAATCTACAAACTTTATAATAAAAATAAAAAATATCGTTCGCATTTAACGAACAATCTTTCAAAGAGTCGTCATCAAAAATGAGAAAGGACGATGATTTATTCTATCCTTAATTTTCTCTCCAGAGTCAATCTCAACAATTCGATCAGCATAATAAGAAACACTGCCTCGGTGAGCAATAAAAATAATCGTGCGATCCAATTTAGATAAATTGGCAATAACTTTTTCTTCGGTATCACGATCTAAACCACTAGTTGCCTCATCAAAAATCAACACAGGCTGTCTGGTTAAGAGAGCACGTGCAATAGCTAAACGCTGTTTTTGACCACCAGATAAACCGCCGTCTTCTGAAATCTGTGTTTGAAAACCTAAAGGCATTGCCTTGATATCGTCTAAAATTTCAGCAATTGAACAAACTTCCATTAAGCGATCATCCGTTACTTCCTCTTCAGCACCAAGAAGCAGATTATCTAAGATTGTTCCTGTAAAAACATAAGACTGCTGTGGCACATAAGTTACTAATTGGCGCAGCTGGGAATAATTTATCTTTTCTCCATCTAAGAAAGAGTCACCGCTACTAACAGTATAATAGCCTGCAAGAATTTTTGCCAAAGTTGTCTTTCCAGAACCACTTTTCCCCATAACAGCGATCTTTTCACCACATCGAATAGATAGCGCAATGTTTCCTGCTGATAGTCAAAACGATGTCTAGATGTCTACTCCTTCAAGCTATGATATTATTATAAAAGTGGCAATGCAAAAAAAGTAGTGACAAAAATGTCACCTGAGAAATTTAAAAAAAGGATTTAGCTTTCATATAACTAAACCCTCCATTATTAACAATATTAGTATTATTTATCTAAGAACTCTTTAAACGCCTAGAAAGATAGTCGACTAATTCTTCCATGGTCTGAATATCTTCCACATCTTCATCAGGAATGTTCAGATTAAATTCATCTTCAAGCGTAATGATAAACTCCATAAGTGCAATGGAATCAATTCCTAAGTCCTCTTGAATATTGGTCTTCACAGTAACTTCTATTTTTTCATTGTGCAGCTGTTCTTTAATGAGATTAGAAATCCTGTCAAAAATCTCTTCATTAGTCATCTTAGTCCCCCCTGTTTGAAAATTCTTCTACTAATTGACCAACAACATCAGTTTCAAGCATGATTCGGATTTGCTTAATAGTGTAGTAAACAGATTTAGCATCACTTGAACCATGACATTTAACAACAGGAGCCTTAAGTCCAAAAAGTACAGCCCCGCCTGCACCTGAATAATCCAAAGAATCTTTCAAATCATAAAGACTATTTTTGAGTAAAAGAGCTCCTAATTTTGCTCTTAAACCAGCTTGCTTAATGGATGTTTTCAGCTGTTCCATAATGCCAAGCGCTGTTCCTTCAATGGATTTCAAAACAGCGTTTCCCGTGAAACCATCTGTTACAACAACATCTGCGACACCGTTCATCAAATCGCGTGCTTCAACATTTCCTATAAAATTGAGGGTTTCATCTGCTGCTAAAAGAGCAAAGGTTTCTTTACGCAGTGGATCTCCTTTAGTTGTTTCTGTACCATTATTAAGTAGACCAATCCGCGGATGAGCAACGCCTCTGACATTCTTAGCATAAAAAGAGCCAAGAATAGCATATTGATGCAAATGATGAGCTGTATTTTCAGCATTAGCTCCTAAATCAAGCATATTAAATCCTTTACCATCAATCGTAGGAAGTGATGACATCAAACCAGGACGGTCAATATTTTTGATACGTCCAACAACAAGAAGTCCAGCAGCTAACAAAGCTCCTGTATTCCCAGCAGAAAGAACTGCATCAGCCTTACCATCTTTAACAGCCTGTGCTCCTAAAACCATTGAAGCCTGTTTTTTCCTCCGAATAGCCTTTACAGGTTCATCATCTGAATTAATTTTTTCATCCGTATGGATAATAGACACACGATCATTTGCTTTTAAATAAGTCTTTATTTTTGCTTCATCACCATAGAGTTGAATTTCAATATCTGAAAAATCTGCTAAAGCCTGATTAACTCCTTCGACAATAGCTTGAGGGGCATTGTCTCCACCCATAGCATCAACTGCAATTTTCTTCATAATCCAACTCCTCGTTATAGTTATTCTTAATTATACCATGAATAAAAGAATCTTAAACGTTACAAAAAAATAACAAATAAACAATTCAGCAAAATTAAGGCTACTTTTTACTAATAATCAATTATTTTAGCATATCATTTTTTTCATGACAAACTTAGTGATTTTAAATGCCTATCATCAAAAGTGTCTCTTTTTTGAAATTTTCCTTTATTTCATAACTTGTCCCCAGTGATCTAAATCATCAATAAATTTTTTACTTTTGAGACGAAGGCCAATATAGTCCTCATAAACTTCATCAATAAATTTTCTCAGCTTTTGTTTCATGTCAGGTTTAACTGAAATGGTCTTTAAGCTATCAAAATGTAAAGTTTGAAATTGGTTCAAAAGGTAAGGGACATTAGGATCTAAGTGACTACGATAAGGATCTTTTTCATAATGTTCAGGACACAAAAGACCTGAATAGCGATGTGAAAAATCAAAAGCTAAACCGACACGATGGCAAAAAACACAGTCATGAAAATTAAGTTGAACGCCAAAGCGATCTAGAATTTGAATTTCAAAAATATTGGTCAAAATTTCATAATCGAGACCTTCATCCATCAATTCTAGGGTCTTAATTAAAAAAGCAAAAAGAGGGGCATCATAGACAGCATCTGAAATAGCAGCATCAGCCAAAGACACAAGGTAAGTAGCATAAGCTAATTTATAAATATCTGCATTAATTTCCTTAAAAAGAGAGACTCCCTTATAATCTTCAATATAAGAAAGTCCATGATTATTAATTTTTAAAATAAAATTAGCTAGAATCAATGGTTGAATGACAGAAGACAATTTTGAATTAGTAGCATGACGCACAAAAAACATGTGTTTGCCGGAAGTTTCCGTAAAAATTTTAACCAGCTTATCATCCTCTCTAAATAGCCGATTATAAAGCACTAAACCTCTTGTTTCTTTAGTCTGCATATTGCTCCATAAATTCTTTAAGGCGTTTCATCGCTTCTTTTATAGTCTCCATGCTTGCTGCATAAGAAATTCGTAAGTAACCTTCTCCATATTTTCCAAAAGCAACACCAGGAATAAAAGCTACTGCCTTCTCTTTAGCAAAATCTTGTAGGAACTTAAAGGAATCTTGTCCTTGCGCAACTGGTATTTTAGCAAAGATATAAAAAGCACCATCAGGTTTGATGATTTTAAACTTCATTGCTTCCATTTTTTCAATGATATAATCACGGCGCTTAATATATTCTTCTTTCATTGGCAGAGCATCATCTTTACCATTGGTCAAAGCTTCTATAGCAGCAAATTGTACACTGGTGGTCGCTGCAGTTACCAAATACTGATGACTCTTAATCAACTGTGCTGTCAAAACAGCTGGTGCAAAAATCAAGCCCAAACGCCAACCTGTCATGGCATGTGATTTTGATAAACCAGAAATCAAAATCGTTTGATCAGGCAAATACTCAGCAATAGAAACATGAGATTCTCCTGTATAAGTCAGCTCAGCATAAACTTCATCACTGATGACAAAGATAGGATATTTTTTAAGAACCTCAGCCAAATTTTTGATTTGCTGGCGCGAATAAGTTACTCCTGTTGGGTTGGTTGGATAGTTGAGAATAACAGCCTTAAGAGCCTCTCCCTCTTTTAAAATAGCCTCTTCAAGCATCTCTGGTGTTAGGACAAAATCATTAGCTCTGGTATCAATCTCAACTACTTCAGCCCCAACCAAATTAACAACAGGCTCATAACCGGGATAAGCTGGTGCAGGCAAAAGCACTTTATCACCAGGTTCCAAAATAGCTGTTAAACTAGCTGATAAAGCTTCTGTAGCTCCAATTGTTACTAAAATTTCATTATCAGGATTATAGGTAAGATGATATTTTTCTTTTACAAAAGTACTAGCTGCCTGCCTCAATGCCAAAAGTCCTGCCATTCCTGTATAGTGACTTTCATCAGCATCAATTGCCCTTTTAGCAGCCTCCTTAATATGTTTTGGAGTTGCAAAATCTGGTTCACCCAAAGTCAATTTCAAAACATCTGGAATATCTGAAATAGATTGATCAAACTGACGAATCATAGAGACTTCAATCTTATTTAAATTTTTATTAAAACGTTTACTCAAATCCATAAAATACCCCTTACAAATAGATTAACACTATTATACAAAAAAAAAGCAGGTTTTTCATCCTATAAAAAAATCGCTATTTCAGCGATTCCTAGTTAAAAGTTGTAAATTCAAATAAAGGTGATAGCGGTCGTTTTTCATGAATACGAATAATAGCTTCAGAAATCAAATCAGTAATTGAAATTTGTTCAATTTTATCTATCAATTTTTCTTCAGGAAGATCAATTGTATCCAAAACAACTAATTTTTCAATAGCCGAATTTTGAATATTATCTAAAGCAGAACCAGACAGAACTGGATGTGTACATGAAGCATAAACTGCAGTAGCACCTGCTTCAGCAAGGGCGTCAGCTGCATGAGCAATTGTTCCTGCAGTATCAATCATATCATCAATTAAAATACACGTTTTCCCAGAAACATTGCCAATGATATTCATGACTTCACTTATATTCATTTTGTTAACATTTCGTCGTTTATCAATAATTGCTATCGGAGTTTGAAGAAATTGGGCTAATTTACGCGCACGTGTCACGCCTCCATGGTCAGGACTAACAACGACATAGTCGCTGCCACACATACCACGACGAACAAAATAATCCGCAATTAAAGGGGCTCCCATCAAATGATCAACAGGAATATCAAAAAAACCTTGAATTTGTGCTGCATGCAAGTCAACAGTCAAAAGACGATCAACTCCTGCCACAGCAAGCATATTAGCAACTAACTTGGAGGTGATGGGTTCACGCGAACGTGCTTTTCGATCTTGACGAGCATAACCATAATAAGGCATGACAACACTGACAGTCTCAGCACTAGCACGTTTAAGAGCATCAACCATAATCAAAATTTCCATTAAGTTATCATTTACAGGTGAACTTGTTGACTGTAAAATAAAAACATGGTTTCCGCGAATAGATTCTTCAATATTAACTTGAATTTCTCCATCAGAAAATTGACGAACAGTTGATTTTCCAAGACTAATACCAATAGTCTTAGCCACTTTCTCTGCTAATTCTTTGTTTGAAGATAAAGCAAACAATTTTAAATTAGAATAAGACATAAATCCTCCAAAGTTTTAATCCTCTTTCATTTTAACGTTTTTAGAATAATTTTTCAATCCAATTATGATGAATATAAGGAAAAATAAAAAGATAAGATAAATCTTACCTTTTTATAATATTAAATTAGTTTGGATAGATATAGCTTACACTACCTGGATTAAACCAACCACGGTAGTTACCAATAGATTGGTTACCTGCATAGTTAGCTTCTTGAACTTGAATTTGGCCACCTTGAACACCTGTAACATAAGCAACGTGTCCATAACCGCCATCATTCCATACAGCTACAGCTCCAGCTGAAGGTGTAGAACCAACTCTATATCCTGCCGCTGCTGCACTTGCTGCCCATTGTCCACCATTACCCCAGTAGTTTCCTACCCAAGGAGCTAATGATTTAACACCCCAAGTACATTGCCCTGCTGGATATGTATTAGCAGAAGAAGTATTAGCTGCTACAGCCGCTGTCGAAGCACTAGAAGCTGATGGTTGTGCTTCTGTTGCTGTAGTACTTTCTTGATCAGAATTATTTACTGCTTGCGCTGCTGACTGCTCAGTTGAATCACCTGTTTGTGCTGCTTGAGTGTTATCAGCTGCTGCTGCTTGTTGGTCAGAAGCATCTGTAGCTTGAGTATTATTATTTGCTGCTGCCTGTGCTTGCGCTGCTTGTTCTTGTAAAGCTTTTGCTTCTGCTGCGGCCTTAGCTTCTGCTGCCGCTTGTGCTGCTGCTGCTTGGCGTGCAGCTTCCTCTGCTGCCGCTTTTTGAGCAACTAAAGTAGCTTTTTGATCTTGTGCAGTAGTCAATTCAGCTTGCAAGTTTAGTTGTGCTGCTTCTAATTGAGCTTGCTGTGTATTTAAAGCATTTGTATTTTGAGCAATTGTCTCCTGATTAGCTGCAACAGTATTAATTGCTGCTTGATTTTCTTGTTGCTTTTGCTCAACAGCTGCTTTATCTTGCTCTTGTTGTTGAAGCATTTTTTCATTAGCAGATACAACTTCACGAATAGCCGAAACACGATTAATAGCATCAGAAACTGATTTTGAATTAATGATAGCATTAATATAGCTGGTAGCTGCGTTACTTTTTTGAGCACTACGAGCTTGTTGCTTCAAAGATTCATTACGTGCAACAATTTTGCTTGAAAGTGTTTGAATTTGTTGGCCCAAAGTAGCAGACTGAGCTTCAAGTCTTTGATTTTCAGCTTGTAATTCAGCTTGTTGTGTCTGTAAAGCACTTACTTGTCCTTGAATCGTATTAACTTGTGCTTGTGCTGCTTGCTGTTGTGCGGTCAAGTTGTTGATTTTAGAATCTTGTGACGCAATCTGCGCATCAAAGTCATCAGCTTTTACAGCTGATAATGTTGTCGCAGAACTAAGAGTTACACCACTCACTAAAACTGCTGATAAAATTCTTTTTTTCATTACAAATATAACTCCTTTTTCGATAAGACTTTATAATTATATCAAAAAAAACCTTTTCATATATTACGTCATTATTACATTTTTATTTAAAATGCTTTAACATCGCCTTTCATAGGTAAATCCTTTCTAAAAGTTTTTGAAAGAAGAGAAAAGCCAATATATTAAAAATTAAGGAAGGTGCTAAATTATAAGTGATAAAATCATTTAAAGGATAAGCTGTCAATTGATATAAATAGGCCATACCAATACTAGCAAAATCAAGAAAAAAGATTAGGATAAAAAAAACTAGAAAGCGTTGAACAGGACCATTTGGAATATGTTTCCATAATTTAAACATAATAACAATTGTTAAAGGATACAACATAGTTGCAATTCCCAAATTATATACCCCTAAATAATAAAAATCATAAATAATTCCTAAAACACAGGCAAGTCCAAAAATAAAATAAGGATTGAATACAAGAGTATAAAACAATAACACAATGAATAAAAAATGACTTGACACAATAAACTGATTTTGAAATAAGATTCGTGATAATAAAGATAAATGCCCATCTACAAGTAACATAAGAAAGGCAAATAAAATGACAAATAATTTATTTTTAAAGATAGACATATTAATCACCTACTAAAGTTACATGGGAGATATCAGATAAATCTACCGCTGGTTTAACGAAAATTTTCCGAGAAAGATTGTTTGAATTATTTTCTTCAGATACAACCTTACCAACAGACACACCTTCAACACTTTGTCCATCTAAGCCACTTGTTGTAACACTATCCCCTTTCTTAACATCTAAGGAGGAGGTTAATTGAGTAATTTCAAAAGTACTGGTTTTAGGATCATAATGTGTTAAAATGCCAAAAACATCCCCCTTTTGGGTTGCAATTTTGACTGGAATTTCATCAATGCTTTTAGTATTGGAAAGCAGTTTTACAGAACTAGAGGTAGCAGTAACTTGAGTAATTTTCCCCACTAAATTACCATTTGAAAGGACTAACATATTTTTTGTCACCCCATCATTTTTTCCTAAATCTATAGTTAATATATCTAACCAAGAAACCGGGGAACGAACAATGACTTTAGATGACAAAACAGTTAGATCAGGGAAATTTTCTTTAATTTTTAAAGTCTTACGAAGTGCTGTGTTTTCTTCTTTTAATCTCTCTAAATCACCTTTTTGCCCCTCAAATTTTTCTAACTTACGCTTTAATGTTTTATTTTCTGAATTAGTTTTAAACAAATGCTTAGTATTATCAATTACTTGAAAAGGCCAATGTACGATCTCATCAGCGCTAGAAACAACTAAATTAACAGGCTTTGATACCGATTTTATAATAACAGAATCTTGGAAAATAAAAAAAAGTCCTATTGAAATTGTTAATAATACCGTGATAACAAAAACAATAAAACGTGACAATCTCATTTTTTTCATCTCATCCCACCCGCACACAAACGTATAATTAAAACGAGATATCAATAGATAATCTCGTTTACTACGGAGAATGGGGGATTCGAACCCCCGCGCCGGTTTCCCGACCTAACGATTTAGCAAACCGTCCTCTTCAGCCTCTTGAGTAATTCTCCAA